>CAEZVM010000005.1_pt1 | contig 46712 bp, 44 predicted proteins | sample 7264751 | NCBI WGS metagenome assembly CAEZVM01 (sample SAMEA6813857, study PRJEB35770) | uncultured Rhodoluna sp. | biome: Freshwater; feature: Freshwater reservoir; material: water | place: Czech Republic | collected 2017-05-23 | depth 0.5m m | reverse complement strand
GGTGAGGGTGTCATTTCCGGAACCACCGGTTAGGTTTTCAACAGTTGCAAAGGTGTCGGTTCCAACACTTGATGAGCCAGTCATAGTTGCGACAATTGAGATCGACTCAGAAGAGAAACTGACGGTGTCTGTGCCATCCCCACCAGTCAGGGTGTCGTTGCCTGCTCCGCCATTCAAAGTGTCGTTGCCTGCTCCGCCAGTGAGGACGTTTGCAGCGCCATCCCCGGTGAGGGTGTCATTTCCGGAACCACCGGTTAGGTTTTCAACAGTTGCAAAGGTGTCAGTTCCAACACTTGATGAGCCAGTCATAGTTGCGACAATTGAGATCGACTCTGAAGAGAAACTGACGGTGTCTGTGCCATCCCCACCAGTCAAGGTGTCGTTTCCTGCTCCGCCGTCGAGTGTGTCGTTTCCTGCGCCACCAACAATTGTGTCGTTGCCGGGTCCACCCAGTATTATATCGTCTCCGCCGTTTCCGACAAGAATGTCGTTTCCCCCGAGACCGCAAATCACATCCGCCGATTCGGTACCAGCAATGACATCATTCCCAGTCGTCCCAGTGATTGTGCAAACTACAGCATTAGCTGGATTGGCGGTGAATATCGTAAATGAAACAGCCCCTAGAAATGCGGAAATGGCTAGTGTCTTGAATACCTGTTTATGTCTCATAACGTTATTCCCCATCAATCCGCTCCAATGCGTTGTTTGACAAAGTATAGCTCGCTGGAAACCGCGCAAGTCAGTCTAAGTGTAAAGTGTCGACGCAGAAGAAATTTCGTATTTAGTGAGCCCATTGAACCCGTGACCGACAGATTATGAGTCCGCTACTCTAAACAGCTGAGCTAACTCCCCAAAGGTCAGTGGAGAGCCTACTGCTCCTCGCGACGAAGCCTTTCAGCTGCTTTCTTGATGCCTTTTCGAACTCGAATCTCGATTCGCCTAGCAGCGAAAGCGACATCCTCGCGCACTTCTTCAATCCGCTCGATTACATCCCCGCGTGCTTCTTCAGCTCTTTGGCGAAGATCTGCGCTGGCTGATTCAGCACGGGCCCTAAGTTCCGCGGAGCGCTGTCGGGCAAGCATTATGGAACGGCTGACTCTTTTGCTTAGCTGCCCAATCGGAAGACTGTAAGTTGCCAAGTTGTCGGCGGACTCTTCACGCTCCTCAGCCTCTCCTCTGTACAGCCCCTCAAAGATTCTGATCGTTCGGTCGATATCGTGCGATTCGATAAGGTGAAGAGAGTTTTCTGAGAGGCGATCTAGTTCTTCTTGGCTTGCGGTTAGTACCTTCTTTAGAGCTGCAGAAAAAGCCTGGACATCGTCGGGCGGGAACAAGTAACCATTGTCACCGTCATGAACCAGATGGGGCAGTGCCATGGCATCAGCTGCCACAACCGGCCGGCCTGAGGCCATGGCTTCCATGGTCGCTATTGACTGAAGCTCAGCGATAGAAGGCATAGCGAACAAAGTGGCTCTTTCATAAGCTTTAGGGAGCTCCCGGTCATTTATGTGTCCGCGGAATTCAATGTTTTTGTTGATGTCGAGTTCTTGTGCCAAATTCTCGAGATACTCACGCTCTCCCCCATCACCAACAATCTCAACTTGCACGTCAAGTTCCTTTGGAAGCAGAGCCACCGCTTTTAGCAGGTTGTGGACATGTTTTTCGTAGTCCAGGCGGCCCAAGAACAATATTCTTGGGTTTTCGTTAGATGTCGGGGTTTGGTTAGCAAACTTTGACGCTTCGATGCCACAGGAAACGGCAAGAACCCCAGTAAGCCCGGATGCTTTTTCTAGCAGCTCGGCAGCTCTCCTAGTTGGAGTGGTGACAACATCTGCTTTTTTGAGAACCCTTCCGGCGTCTTTCCAAGCTAGGTTCATCACCCATTTCTCCGCCCATCGGGGAATCACGAGTGAGTACTTGATCAAGTTCTCGGGCATTATGTGGTTGGTGGCGATAACTCTTATTCCAAGCTCTTGTGCCGATTTCAAGAGGTAGCGGCCGACAATCATGTGTGAGTTGATGTGAACAGCATCGGGCTTGATTTGTCTCAAGAGTTTGTTTGCTTTGGCCTTCAGCTTGAATGGCCATGCAAATCGAAGAGTCTTGTGTTGAATCACCCGGAAGCTTTTTAGTCTGTGAACCATCATCGGAGAGCCATCGTGGACTTCCGTGAAACTTCCTGGGGTCTTATTGTGGGCCGGAGCAATCACGTGAACTTCGTTGCCAGATCTAACTAGCCCAGCTGCTAGGCGTTCAGCAAAACGTGAAGCTCCGTTAATATCCGGTGGGAAGGTATCGCAAGCTATCACCACTCGAAGTGGCATAGAGGTAGTTAGCGTCTCAGTCAATTTATGTGCCTTGCGAAGCTTTATCGAAGTTAGCTCTGGATAAAGTTTACTTCACTGTCCGTTTCAGTGGACGAAGCTCTGGATGGACCCTAGAAAGCAGATAAACCCCGGAAACAGCAACCGCTCCACTAAAGCTAAGGGCGACAATTGAGGCGGTACTGGCTTGCTGGGCCTCCCCTAGAACTCCAATTGCAATGCCAATAGCAACCATTGGGTCAATCACGGTAAGGCCCGCGATCACCAAATCAGGTGGTCCTGAGGAGTATGCGTTTTGTACAAACCAACCTCCCAAGAAAAGTGCTCCGATCATGCTCAGCAATGCAATACCCGTGAGTAGGTCGTAGTCCATCTGGTAGAGACGTTGGATTACCACTTTTGCCAAAGTGGCAATGAATCCATAGAGCACTCCCGCGCCAAGAATGTAAGTGAGCGCCTTGGCCCGTTTTCCAAAAGTGAAAAACAATAATCCAAATGCAGCAAGTATCATTACCAATAGACCAAGCACCTGAAGCAGGTTCTGGTCGGTTAGCTCCACCTGTGATGCCACGCTCGATGCGGTCACAACAAATCCCCCAACGCCAAAAGTTGAGAGCCCGATTGCCAAAATCGTTGCGCGATTTAGGCGAGTCTTGGTAGACCTGGCATTGAGTAGGGACGTGATCACAAGAGCGATAGCTCCAACTGGCTGCACGACAATCAATGGAGCCAAAGTTAGAGCAGATACTTGCAATACCATGCCAAGACCCATTAGCCCAAGCCCTGAGATCCACCTGGGCCTAACAAACAACTTGGCCAGTTCTTTTATCGACAGCGATCCCCGTAGCCTTGGAGAATTCTCTCGCCCTTTGATAACTGCCTGATTTTGAAATTGAGCACCAAACGCCAAGGCAACCGCGGCCAACATGGCCAGTCCAATCGCAAGTTCTCTTAGTTCAGGTCCCAATTCACTACCTCAATCGCCAAATCCGAGCCTAGCGCCGTTCCTGCGCTCTCAGGATGAGCCAAACAGCTAGATTTGAACAGTGATTAGACCTATCCGCATCTATGGAGACCCAGTTTTGCACCAACGTGCGGCTGAGGTTGTGGAATTTGACCAGAAACTAAAGGATTTGGTCTCTGACATGTTCGACACCATGGATAAGGCCCCTGGGGTGGGCCTTGCGGCCCCTCAGATTGGCGTTGGCCTGAGGGTTTTTGTCTATAGCTACCCAGACGATGACGGTAATCCAAGAAGGGGGGTAATAATCAACCCCAGCCTTTCTCACAGTCCCCTTCCTCGAGGTGAGCTAGATGAAGAGCTGGAGAGCGAAGGCTGCTTGTCATTCCCCGGTGAGCGCTTTAGCCTTCATCGGGGAGAAACTGTAGTTGTTGAGGGAGTTGACCTCGATCAAAAGCCAGTTCGAATAGAAGCCGACGGCTGGTTCGCTCGGATTTTCCAACACGAGTTCGATCACCTAAACGGCATCGTCTACGTTGACAAACTGGATTTTGATTCAAGGTCCCAAGCTTTTGAGGCGATGGCAAAACTTGGCTGGAACAAACCAGGAGTCTCTTGGATGCCCGGGGTTGACAACCTAGAGGACTAGAACCAGACCCTTAAGAGTGCTGCAGTTCCAGCAGCCACCACTACAACCACGATAAAAGGCATTCTGAAGTAAAACAGCACGCCTGAAAGCAAAATTGCTGGCAGCCTAGCATCTAAAGTGACCCCCTCAGGTGACACAAAAGTTTGGATGCCAACCAGGGCCGCGAGAAGTGCAACTGTCAGCAAGCTTGCTAGATCCTTGATTTTTGGATTCGAGACAAATCGTTCAGGCACCAAATATCCAAGCAGCTTCCACGAGTACACCAATGCGCTTGAAACCATTACCGCCACCCATAAAGTCACTGCTTCCCTCCCCGCAGTCCATAAATCCAAAAACCCAGCGCCAGACCAGCTGTAATCAAAACTGGAATGCCTGCCGGGAGCAAAGCCGACAAAAAAGTGGCCAAAAATGCCGAGGCAACTGCTAGTACCAGCAGTTTTGATTGATTCAGCCTTGGCCAAATAAGACCAAGAAAAGCGGCCGCTGCGGCCGCATCAAGACCGTAGTCGCTTGGGTTCCCAAGCTGGGAGCCCAATACAGCTCCTAGAAATGTAAAAAGGTTCCAAAAGACAAATACGGCGGCACCAGTTAGCCAGAAACCCAATCGCTCGTTTTTCAAGTCAGGTTCTTGAGAGAGTGAAACCGCGTTTGACTCGTCAATAGTTAGTTGGGCAGCTAAGGGTCTAACCAGAGCCGATACTGAAACAATGGGGTTCATTCGAATTGCGTAGAACCCATTTCTCAGACCAAGTAGCCAAGCTGACAATATCGCAGGCACAACTCCTGCTCCAGTTGCTATTACGCCAATAAAGGCAAACTGGCTGCCACCGCTAAACATCAAAACGCTTAGCGCCATGGTTTGCCAAAGGTCTAGCCCTGCTGAAACCGATAAGGCGCCAAAGGAGATTCCGTAGAGCCCGGTTGCAACTCCTACGCCGAGTGAAACTGCAGCCACCGAAGGTTGTTTATTCGCCATCAAGTAGACCCGATCGTTGAAGACGAATCACTAATTCCGAGGCCGTCTTAACAGGGAGTTTATCAACTAACCCAGTAAGGCTTTTTAGCTCAAAGTTCTCCAGCTCGGCAGCGTCCCCTTTTTTCCAGACTGATTGCAATCTTCTAAGATTGCTTTCGAGTTTTTGGGGAAGGTCCCCTACCAGTCGCAAAAGATCTTGGTTGAGTTCGCGAGACGGGGTCTCAGCCAAAACCAGACTATAAAGCTCACCGAGCGATAATGCCTGGTCCCCCGTCTTCGCGGCTGCTATGGCATTCATTAGAGCCTCAGGTCCCTGCTCTAGTGAAACTACCTGTGATACTCCCTCTTCTAGGGCGGCAAGTAGTAGTGTCGGCTGATCAAATGCCGAAGTCAAAACACATGCGGTAGCTTGCTTGATTCCAACCAATGACCTAAGCGACTGGTAAAAACTCACGCCAGCCCCTGATGCCAATCGCTGATTGATAACCAGAACGTCGATCAACCCATCAGCTACTGCAACAAGATCTTCGGACAAGCCGTCGGATTCAAAAACAATCTCAAATTTAGGATTGGAAGAGATGATCATTTTGCGGCCAAAACGGACATCTGAGTCCGAATCAAGCAGGGCAACACGAACTAGCTGCTTCATTTAGGCTGAAGTATCCTGGGCTGCCCTTATTGCTTCCACTGGGAAGGTGGCCGATACAGTGAAACCAACCCCTACGGCTCGCTGAACCTCCAGCGACCCCCCGAAACTTTCAGCTCGTTCTCGCATGGCTGTAATACCAGGGCCAGTTACCTTCTCGAGCAACGAATCAATATCGTCTTCAACGTCATAAGGAAGTGGCATCCCATTTGCGCCTAAGGCAGACTTTCGCTCAACTTCAACGCCGTTGTCCTTTACCAATACCTGGAATCCATTTTCGAGCCAAGATATTTCTATCGTTGCCTTAGTGCCCTTTGGATTGTGCCGTTTTGCATTCAGCAATGCTTCGAAGATGATTCGATAGATAGCGAGTTCAGCCGACTGATCCAGCGCAAAACGAGCACCAAAGTATGAAACCGAGACGTCTAGTCCGGTTTCACGCATTGCGATTGTAAGAGAGTCCAAATCTTCAAGACTTGGAGGGGCGGAGGAAACCATTTCGCCAAGGTTAATCATGTCGAAAAGCCTACGAAGATCGGCATGTGCATATTTTGCGCTCGAAAGGGTTTTCTCCAGAGCTCTCACTGCTGCCTCAGGGCTTGCCTTCGCTGCGTAGAGACCTCCCTCAGCATTGGTGATCACAGATGAAATTCTCTGAACAACGCTCTCGTTGATTTCCCCTGCAATTTCAAAACGCTTGGACTGCTCGGCTAATTGAATGGAGAGTGCAAGTTGCTGCTTTTCGTAAGCCAGCCTGTCGATGTCGCTCCCGACGGTGAGCAGTCTTGAGATGAGTAGTTGACCAAAGATCCACATTAAGGTGATCATGCTTATAGCCAAAAGCCCAAAGATAACAAAAGTGAGCGCTCGACCGGCTTCGGTCAACTCAATAGTTCCACCAAAAATCGCCAAATCCAGGGTTGGATTAAAAGCCAGGTCGGCCGCAAAGGCCAGACCCCCAAAAACTGAGGCCACGTAATTTACTTCTCGCCAGGGTTTTTGGCTAAATGACCCCGTGGCAAATGCAACTAGAAGTAGGCCAATCAATGCAAAAACTGGAAGCAATGAAAAACTAACTTGCATTGTGCTGAAGATTAGAACTAGAGCCGAAGTAAGAAAGCTAAAACGTCTGATAAACAGCAAGCTTGCTGACATTACTAAAGAACAAAGAAGAGCTAAGAGCCCTTGAGTGGCGAAGTCGAGCGCGCCAAAAACAACAAAAACAAAAGTTGCTAACAGGATCTCTGGAATCCAGTTTTTCCGTTGAATCCACCGAATCATCTGGACCTCCTGAAAGTGGCCATTTATTCACAGAAATTAGTGGCTCCCCGGCTTGGACTCGAACCAAGAACCTATCGGTTAACAGCCGATTGCTCTGCCAATTGAGCTACCGAGGAATGCTTACGCAGCCTCCAACACTACCAAAAAAAGTCGCCTCCCAAAGGCTCAGTACCCAAGGTCTGGGTCTACTTCTCCGAGCCAGTCACCAAAGCCAAGAAAGGCCCTGACGTTGTGCTCTAGTCGAATAGCAAAGTGCCTCATCACGATCTCCTTGGTGTCGGCGGTGTGAGGGGTGACGATTAGATCGTCTCGGCCAAACATTGGATGTCCTTCGGGCAGAGGCTCGGGGTCGGTGACATCAACTGCGGCCCCCGCCAATAGGCCAGTATCTAGAGCGGTCAGCAAGTCCGAGGTTTTTACTATCGGACCACGGGCCACGTTTATCAGGAAGGCCCCAGGCTTCATCTTGGAAAATAGATTCAAACCAAACAGACCTCTGGTTTGCTCCGTTAATGCGCACGCAATCACAACAAGATCTGCCTCTGAGATTCTGGTTGGGAGGTCATCTAACCCGAAAGTGGAAACGGCACCGTTCAACTGCTTGCTCGAGTTGTTTCGACAGACTGAAATTTTTGCACGGAACGGCTTGAGTATTTCGATGAGCTCTTGGCTAATCCCTCCTGCGCCAACAAGTAAAACGTTGGAGTCATAGAAACTAACTGCTTCGCGTTTTCCCCAACTGGTGGCTTTGATGCGCACAGGGAGGTTTCGACCTAGAGCCAGCGCCAAGGCCAGCGCATGTTCGGCTACTGGTTCCTTGTAAGAACCCTTTGCGCTTGTGAAGCGAACTTTCGCCCTGAGTAAATCCGCAAAGGCATCCACTCCCGCAAAAGGAAGTTGAACCCACTCGAGCTGGGGATTAGTGTCAATTGCTCTGGCAAGAAGTTCAGGGCTCGAGTAGTCAGTCCAGATAAGGGCTCTAACTGCTGGTGAAAGAGGTGCTACTTGTCCACCCGCGTCTAAAACCGCGACTTCGTAAGCTTCGAAACTCTTAGGCTCGATAGCAACCAGATTATTAGCCACCCTGAAGATTCCTCCTTCTCTCCTCGATGGAAACTAGCTCCTTTTGGATGGTAGAAATCTTTTCTGTTTCCGAAGGGTCAAGCTGTCGAAGGACAGCCTGCATAGAAAGTTTTTGTCTGGTTAGCAAATTTATGAATCCGCTGTTGACTACCCCGGCAACATACCTTGCAAGTTCCTGATCGTTGCCGGCAGGCAATTCGGTTGCCGCCAAAGATCTCAGGCTCGAGTGAAGCCCTGCATCTAGAGTCTGAGCAATACCAGCTAGCCAATTGGGATCGTCTTTGAGCTCGAGATTTTTCCTAATTCCAACGGCAACGGCTGCATGAACTCCTGCCAGGAAGTCACCTTCAACTAGCTCCGTGATATCTCTCAGTGTAATTAGCGAAGGATGCTGGATGATGACCTCCAGGAGCTGCCGCTCGAACCGAATTACAGGATCTTTGAGGTCGGGAGCCTGAAAGCTGGCGGCTATTGGCATGTCAGGAACTGGGTCTTGACGAAGAGGCGCAACAGCAGTGACTACCTTTTCCTTTATAGCCCGATCAACTAATGCGCTTACCTCAGAAAGGTCAAGATTGACCCAGTTGGCAAGTTCTCTTATGTAAACAGAGCGAAGTGCGGAATCTCTAATAGTTGCAATCACACCCGCAGACGCCCGGGCTGCCCCAACGCGTCCCTCAACCGATTCGAGATTGAAGTTTTTCATTTTCTGCTTTATTGCAAACTCATAAATTGGTTTTTTGTTCTCAATCATCAAAACCACTGCTTCGTCGCCTTTTTGCACCCGAAGATCAGATGGGTCTAGACCATCGGGTCCAACTGCTATGAAGCTGTTGGCGTGGAACTTATCGGCGTCGGCGAAGGCACGCATCGCCGCTTTTTGACCAGCTTCATCCGGATCGAAAGTAAAGATGACCTCGGCAGGTTTATCAACGTTGGCTGAGAGCATGCGATTCAAAATGCGGATGTGCTCGTCCCCGAAGGCAGTTCCGCAAGTCGCAACGGCTGCAGTGACACCTGCTAGGTGGCAAGCCATTACATCTGTGTAGCCTTCAACAACAACTACCCTTTGGGACTTTGAGATTTCCTTCTTTGCAAGATCGATTCCATAAAGCACCGCCGACTTGTGGTAGACCGGGGTCTCAGAAGTGTTTAGATACTTTGGACCCTGATCGTCGTCAAAGAGCTTCCTAGCACCAAAGCCAATCACCTGATTCGAAGTATCTCGAATAGGCCAGATTAGTCTTCCGCGGAACTTATCGTAAAGACCCCTCTCGCCTTTCGAAGAAAGCGAGGATGTGATTAGCTCTTCCTCAGTAAATCCCATTGACTTCAAGTGATCAGTGAGATTGTTCCAACCCTTTGGGGCAAAGCCGACACCAAATAGTTGTGCTGCGGCTTTGTCAAAACCTCGAGATTTTAGAAAGTCCCTACCGGGGATAGCGGCATCGGTCATCAACTGCTCTTGGAAATAGTTTGCTGCCGCGAGATTAGCTTCATAAATGCGTGCCTTTTGACCTTGGTCGGGTCCCTTCGCGCCAGCTTCGTAAGTTAGCGTAAATCCCACTTTGGCCGCTAAGTTCTCGACTGCCTCATAGAAACTTAGAGATTCCATTTCCTGGAGGAACTTATAAACATCCCCTCCTGCACCGCAACCGAAACAGTGGTAAAAACCCTGTAAAGGTCTGACGTTGAAAGATGGCGACTTCTCTTGGTGAAATGGGCAAAGACCTTTTAGGCTGCCGGCACTGGCTGGTTTCAAGGCTACGTATGAACCGACAACGTCGGCGATGTTTACCCGGGCCTTTACTTCTTCAATATCTCTGGAGCTGATTTTCCCCGCCATCAGCTAATCCTATTTACCAATCAGTTCGGCGTGAAGATTCAAAGCTGACACGTCCGTCAGTGAAGCTACTTGATCAACAATCACTCGGTGCTTTTCGCTGTCGGATTTTGCCTTCGCCCAAACTGCCCGGCAGTAATGGTCAAGGTGCTTTCCATTGCCAGCTAGCAGAGCATCTGCCAGATCTGTCAAAACCTCACGCTGCCAAGCGTAATAGGGCTGACGTTTTTCATCGCTCATCAAAAAGGCGGATACAGTGCCTTTTAAGACTGCGATTTCAGTTCGCACATCGGCAGGCACTGAAAGGCTTCCGTTATAGCGAACCACGTGTTCTGAACTGTTTGCAGCCAAAGTATGAGATGTGGATCGGCCGACGAACGATCCAATTAAGTAGCTAGTGAGGTTTTTAAGTGTTGCCTGGTCAGCCAGTGATGAGGAATACTCAGACAGCCAGTACATGTTCGTGCTTAGTCTGTTAAAGGCAAGTTCGATATCGGAGATTAAAATCTCCGGCCCTGCCCAGCTCTGGATCTTCTCGAAAAGCTCTTTGTGATTATTCTTCGATGAAAGTTCAGCAAGGTCGACATACCCGGAGACAACAGCGTCCTCGAAATCGTGAACCGAATACGCCACATCGTCAGCAAAATCCATAACCTGCGCTTCGATGCATTTCCTAGCCAAAGGAGCGCCGAGTCTAAGAAAGTCAAACACCTCACAATCGTCCTCGTAAAAACCAAACTTTACGGATTGATTGCCGCCGACTTCTGCGGTGCCTTCGCTTCTAGCCCACGGGTATTTACAGGAAGCATCAAGGCTTGCCCTGGTTAGATTCAGTCCACGAGTTTGACCGGTAGCGTCGATTACTTTCGGTTCGATCCGGGATAGCAGCCTGAGAGTTTGGGCGTTGCCCTCGAATCCACCAAAGTCTTCTGCCCAAATACCGAGGGCTTTTTCGCCGTTGTGACCAAAGGGAGGGTGACCTAGGTCGTGAGCTAAGCAGGCGGTATCAACAACGTCTGGATCGACACCTAGCGCCTCTGCCATTTCACGCCCAACTTGAGCCACCTCAAGAGAGTGCGTGAGTCTGGTGCGCGCAAAGTCACCGTTAGTTGGCGAGAGCACCTGCGTCTTTGCTCCCAGACGGCGAAGAGCTGATGAATGCAAAACTCTTGCCCGATCCCTGGCAAATTCACCACGCTTAGCGGAGTTGGTTCGATCTTCTGGAACGAATCTTTCGAAGTCACTGGCTTCATAACCGGGAGTAACCATCTATCCCCCCGAAACACTTAGCTCGGCTTCCAAAAGACTGGCCTTTGCGGATTCGCCGAGCTCTCTGGAGTCCAACCAGTGCTCTGGTAGTGCGCAGCTTTTTACTGATCCCGCTCTTCCACGAGGTCCTTCTGCTTCTTCGCCTGGGTACGGCATCGATCCATCGAGAGTTCCTAGGATTTGGTCCATGTGCTCCAAGTTTTCAACGCTTGCAAGAGCTGCCCTAAAGTCTCCGCCAACGGGATATCCCTTGAAGTACCAGGCAACGTGTTTTCTGATATCCCTGCAGGCTCGAAGCTCATCTTCAAAAAACTCGATTAACAGCACGGCGTGCTTTTTGAAAGCCTCTGCAACTTCACCTAGGGTGGGCTGGATCTGAGAGTAGTCAATTTCAGCATTTGGATTTGCCTGGTATTTCCTGAAGGCATTTTCAAGATCGGCAAAAAGCCACGGCCTTCCAAGACACCCTCGGCCAACTACAACGCCATCTACTCCGGTTTGTTTCATCATGTTTACTGCGTCTTGGGCGCTCCAGATGTCTCCATTGCCAAGAACTTGAACATCCGGCAAGGATGCGCGGAGCTCTGCAATAGCATCCCAGTCAGCTTTACCTGAGTAGTAATCGGCAGCAGTTCTGCCATGAAGTGCAACGGCTGCAACACCTGCGTCTCGGGCTGCTTTACCAGCATCCAAAAACGTGAGGTGATTGGCATCGATACCCTTTCGCATCTTGACCGTCACTGGAATGTTGCCAGCTGACCTAACTGCTGCAGAAACTATTGCCTGAAACAAACCCGCTTTCCAAGGAAGAGCTGCTCCGCCACCTTTGCGAGTGACCTTTGGCACTGGACATCCAAAATTCAAATCAATATGATCAGCTCGATCTTCTGCGACCAGCATTGTCACTGCATCAGCAATTGTCTTTGGATCGACCCCATAAAGCTGTACTGAACGCACCTTTTCGCTTTCATGGTGACCAATAAGTCGCATCGACTCTTCGGTTCGCTCAACCAGTGCTCTAGATGTCACCATCTCCGAAACGTAAAGACCTCCACCAAACTCCTGGCAGAGTCTTCGGTAAGCGGTATTTGTGATTCCAGCCATCGGCGCGAGCACAACCGGCACGTCGATGGCGATAGTGCCATACGTTAACGCTGGTTTCTGTGTCGCTTGCATGATCTAGGGGTTAGGCCAGCTTCTCTGCAAGATAACGCTTTAGCTTGTCCAAAGATACGCGGGACTGTTCCATGCTGTCTCGGTCACGAACGGTAACTGCTTGGTCTTCGAGGGATTCAAAATCAACAGTGACGCAAAATGGTGTGCCAATCTCATCTTGCCTACGGTACCTACGACCAATTGCACCCGAGTCGTCAAAGTCTATATTCCAGCTGCCACGGAGATCCTGAGCCACGTTTCTGGCAACCGGAGACAAGTCTTCGTTTCGGGATAGTGGCAGCACGGCTGCCTTGACAGGAGCTAATCGGTAGTCCAGGCGCAGAACGGTTCGGACATCAACTCCGCCCTTGGTGTTTGGGGCTTCATCCTCAGCGTAAGCGTCGACCAAAAATGCCATCAGCGATCTTGTTAGACCAGCAGCCGGTTCAATAACAAATGGTGTCCAGCGTTCACCTTTGGTCTGGTCAAAGTAGCTTAGGTCAACCCCTGATTCACGAGCGTGGGTAGCAAGGTCGAAGTCGGTGCGGTTTGCAACACCTTCTAGCTCTCCAAACTCACTTCCCGGGAAACCAAAACGGTACTCGATATCCACGGTGCGCTTGGAGTAGTGAGAGAGCTTGTCCTTCGGATGTTCAAACAGGCGAAGGTTCTCCGGGTTGATGCCAAGATCTACATACCAGTTGTAGCGCTCTTGTATCCAGTACTCGTGCCAAGTCTCGTCCGTTCCTGGTTCCACGAAAAATTCCATCTCCATCTGTTCGAACTCGCGAGTCCGGAAAATGAAGTTTCCAGGAGTTATTTCGTTCCTAAAGCTCTTACCAATTTGACCAATGCCAAATGGAGGTTTCATGCGGGCTGCGTTTAGCACGTTCGCAAAGTTCACAAAAATTCCCTGAGCCGTCTCTGGCCTCAGGTAGTGAAGTCCTGACTCATCCTCGACTGGGCCAAGATGTGTTTTTAGAAGACCGTTGAATAGCTTGGGCTCGGTCCAAACGTCCTTGGTACCGCAGTTTGGACACGCGATGTCCTTCATTGACTCGGGGGGCCGTCCTTTTTTCTCCTCGAAAGCTTCTTCAAGGTGATCTTGCCTGAATCTTTTATGGCAGCTGGTGCACTCAATAAGTGGGTCAACAAACTCTTTTACGTGGCCTGAGGCTTCCCATACCCGCATAGGCAAAATAACTGATGAGTCCAGGCCGACAACGTCTTCACGGCTGTTAACTATCGAACGCCACCACTGGCGTTTGATGTTTTCTTTTAGCTCAACACCAAGGGGTCCGTAGTCCCATGCCGAACGCGTTCCTCCGTAAATTTCGCCGGCGGGAAATACAAATCCCCTGCGCTTAGCAAGCGAAATTGCCGAATCTAGGCGGTTTGTGATTGCCACTTTGAACTCCAAGTTGGGACTAGTTATTGGCCCAAAACCGAGCCAACCATCAGTTTACTTGGCTGGCTTTGGCTTGGGGCTGTCGATTGCACCACCGAATCGGCGCTGCCTCGTCGAATACTCGGCGATGCAGGCCCAAAGCTGCCTGCGATCGAAATCTGGCCAGAGCACCTCGCTAAACACAAGCTCCGCATATGCACTTTGCCACAACAGGAAGTTAGACACCCTTTTTTCGCCAGAGGATCGAATAAACAGGTCAACATCACCGAGAGGGTAAGTTGAAAGCATCTTGCCAAAGCTCTTCTCGGTAATTGAGCCTGGTTTGACCTTTTTGTTTGCAGCTAACTCGGCAATTTCATTGACGGCGTCCACTATTTCGATTCGGGAGCCATAGTTGACACACATCGTCAACACCAATCCCTTGTTTTTCTTAGTGAGTTCTTGGGCGGCTTCGAGCTCTTCTATAACGCTGGCCCAAAGCTTCGGTCGCCTGCCAACCCAGCGAATCTTGACACCCCAGTGATTGAGTTGATCTCGTCGCGCACGCAGAACCTCTTTATTAAAGCCCATTAAGAATCGGACCTCTTCTGGAGAGCGCTTCCAGTTTTCGGTCGAAAAAGCAAAAACGCTTAACTCACTCACCCCGGCTTCAATGGCACCTGCCACCACGTCAAGTAATGCTGACTCACCGGCCTTATGGCCTTCGATGCGAGTGAGTCCGCGCTTATTGGCCCAGCGACCGTTGCCGTCCATCACTATTGCAATGTGCTTGGGCACTTTGCCAAAGGTCGGTGGCTTGACGCCCTTTTTTGAAACGGGAAGAAAATCCATCATGCTCTTTCCACGTGTGGCATGGACTTTAGCCCCCGCTCGATGTGCCACTGGCTGTAAGCTGCAACAATACCCGAAGCGCTCGAACGAGTCTGTGGTTCTGCAGATTCGGCTAGAGTCCAATCCCCCGAAAGTAGCGCACCGAGCAAATCACTGGTTGCGGTGGAAATCGAGACAGCTCCAATTGGTTTACAGTTTTGGCAAACCACCGATCCGACCTGCATAACAAACGCCGAGTGTGGCCCAACCGCTTCACACCTAGCGCAGTTGTCAAAACTAGGTGCCCATCCGGCAATAGCTAAAGCTCTAAGTAGATAGGAATCAAGAATCAAAGAAGAGTCATGCTCTTTAGTTGCTAGTGATCTAAGAGCTCCGACCAGGAGTAGATACTGCTGCGGTGAGGATTCCTCTGAAGTTAGCCTCTCAGCTGCTTCAACCATCGCGTTGGCAGAAGTGAAAGACGCATAGTCATCGATAATCTGTCCACCATAGGAACCTATAATTTCTACTTGGTTCACGATGTCAAGTGATTTGCCCTCATAGAACTGTGCGTCGACCACCATAAACGGCTCAAGCCTGGATCCAAATTTTGAGGCGGTTCGCCTAACACCTTTTGCTACCGCGCGAATTTGACCGCGATAGCGAGATAGAAGTGTCACGATGCGATCGGCCTCGCCCAGTTTATGGGTGCGCAGCACAACTGCTTCATCTCGGTATAAAGGCACCTAACCAGTATCCACTGGCTCATCGCTCAATTGGCTCAGCGGATAGCGCGGTTCACACCGGAAATAACTGCCTTTAGAGAGGAGGTTGCGATATCCGAATCTATACCGACTCCCCAAAGAGTCTTTCCAGCAACATCTAGCTCGATGTATGAAGCTGCCTGTGCGTCTCCACCAGCACTCATGGTGTGCTCAACGTAGTCAAGGAGCCTAGTGTCTACGCCTTGCGCTCCCAAAATCGCTAAAAATGCTGAGATGGGTCCGTTTCCGGTTCCAGATACCTCAACTTCCTTGGCACCGTCTCGAAGGACGATATCCAACTTGACTTCGCCGTCCATTTCACTTTCAGTCCTCATGCGCTTTAGTTCGAAGCGGCCCCACTTGAGCTCCGATTTTTCGATGGGGGCTGGCAAGTATTCATCCTGGAAAATATCCCAAAGCTTTTCGCTACTTACTTCTCCACCCTCGGAGTCAGTTAGACCCTGCACAACTCTAGAAAATTCGATTTGAAGCTTCCTTGGAAGGTCAAGCGAGTGATCGGACTTCAATAGATATGCCACACCGCCCTTACCGGACTGGGAGTTAACGCGAATAACGGCTTCATAACTTCTGCCAACATCCATCGGATCAATTGGAAGGTATGGCACTGCCCACTCAAGATCGGCCAGGGTCTTGCCTGACCCATCAGCGGTTTTTTGCATTGCTTCGAAGCCTTTTTTAATTGCGTCTTGGTGAGAGCCAGAAAATGCTGTGTATACCAGGTCTCCACCGTATGGAGAGCGCTCTGGTACCGGCAACTGATTGCAGTATTCGACTGTTCGCTTGATCTCATCGATATCGCTAAAGTCAATTTCTGGATCAATGCCCTGGCTAAACAAGTTAAGACCCAGAGTCACTAGATCAACATTTCCGGTGCGCTCACCGTTTCCGAACAAACAACCCTCAATGCGGTCAGCACCAGCCATGTATCCAAGCTCAGCTGCAGCTATTGCGGTTCCGCGGTCGTTGTGAGGGTGAAGTGACAAAAGCACGCTGTCGCGCTTTACCAAGTTTCTACTCATCCATTCGATTGAGTCGGCGTAAACATTTGGAGTAATCATTTCAACCGTTGCTGGGAGGTTAATCACCATCTGATGATCTGGAGTTGGACCAATTTCTTCGATGACTGCGTTGCATACCTCAACGGCATATTCAAGCTCAGTTCCGGTGTAGCTCTCAGGGGAGTACTCATAAAAGATGTTGGTTCCAGCAAGAGTGTGCTCAAGAGACTTACACTTCTTCGCTCCATCGAGCGCAATCTTCTTGATTCCGTCTTTGTCTTGGTTGAACACAACTTTGCGTTGGAGAACAGAGGTGGAGTTATAGAAGTGAACGATAACGCTTTTTGCTCCAACCAAGGATTCATAGGTTCGCTCAATAAGGTGATCTCTAGCTTGGGTTAGAACCTGAATTGTCACATCTTCTGGGATGTGTCCTTGTTCAACTAGGACTCGAACAAAGTCAAAGTCGGTCTGGCTAGCCGATGGGAAACCAACTTCAATGTCCTTGTATCCCATGCGAACCAGGAGCTGAAACATCTTCAGTTTGCGCTCGGGAGACATCGGATCTATAAGAGCTTGGTTTCCATCACGAAGATCTACCGCGCACCAGCGAGGTGCCTTGGTCATTCGCTTCGTTGGCCAGGTTCGATCTGGCAACTCGACGCTGATTTGCTCGTGGAATGGCCGGTAACGATGAATTGGCATCGTGGATGGTTTTTGTTGGTTTTTCAACTGTGTTCTCCTAGAAAGATTGGAATGAGCTAGCCGTAGCAAAAGCACCGCGACGAGGAGGGCCTTAGTTAGGCCTCGTCGCGGCCACTAAGTAGTAGCTCGAAGAACACGCTTATAACGCTAGCACTTAAAAGCCGAGCTTTCCCAGCTGCTTAGGATCTCTTTGCCATTCAGGGGCAATTTTTACCCTGAGACTCAAGAAGACTTTAGACCCAAGTAATGCCTCGATTTCTTTTCGGGACCTAGTTCCCACGTCTTTGAGGCGATCCCCGCCTTTGCCAAGAACAATGCCCTTTTGGCTGTCGCGCTCAACAAAAATATTGGCGTGAATGTCGATTAGATCAGAGTCCTCGCGTTTTTGCATCTCGTCCATGGTCACCGCAAGTGAGTGGGGAAGCTCCTGCCGAACTCCTTCCAAGGCTGCTTCGCGAATCAATTCACAAATTCTGGACTCGGTAGATTCCTCAGTGTTTATATCCTTCGGGTATAGCTCAGGTGAAAGAGGCATCAATTTCAGAAGTAGTGTACTTAGCTCCCCGAGCTGGTCTCCTTCGATAGCCGACACTGGAATTATCTCTGCCCAGTCACGAAGCTTTGATACTTCCATAAGTTGATTTGCTAAGCCCTCTTTAGAAACAGTTTCACTCTTTGTGACAATCGCCACCAACTTAGCTCTTCTAAAATCATCAATTTGTTCGTTGATGAATCGGTCTCCGGGGCCAATTTTGTCGCCAGCCGGAAAGCACATTCCTATTACGTCAACCTCGGAAAGAGTAGAGGCAACTAAGTCGTTTAGCCTTTGACCAAGCAGTGTCCTAGGCCGGTGAAGTCCGGGGGTGTCAACGATAATCAGCTGACCCTCGGGCAAGTGGACTATTCCTCGAATCGCTTTTCTTGTGGTTTGAGGTTTGTCGCTGGTTATTGCAATTTTTTCGCCTACCAGAGCATTAGTTAGGGTGGATTTACCAACGTTGGGGCGGCCTACAAAAGAGACGAACCCCGCGCGGAACTCACTAGTCATTGTTCTCGGAATCCTCAACCACCGGTTTTATTAGCAATCTCACAACCACAGTCAGTAGTCGCTTGCCCCGACCTTCAACTCTATCTGCGGTGAGCTCTAGTCCGCTAAGTTGTACTTGGTCTCCTACCTTGGGAAGTCGACCAAGTTCCTTGGTCAGAACCCCACCAACCGAGTCAACGTCCTCGTCTTCTAATTCGATCTCGAACAGCTCTCCCAATTCGAAAAGCGGGAAGCGTGCATTGACGCGGTACAAGCCCTCTTCGATTAGCTCCACGTCTGGGATTTCGCGGTCGTATTCATCAACGATGTCTCCGACTAATTCCTCAATGACGTCTTCCATGGTCACTAGTCCTGCTACGCCGCCATACTCGTCAATTACAACTGCCACATGGGTGGAACTTTGCTGCATGTCCTGAAGTAAGTCCTTAAGGGCTTTGGACTCCGGAACAAAAATGGCTTTACGGGCCAGTTCCGCGGCTTTTCTTTCAAGCATTAGTTTCGGACTTTCGTGGAGCACTTTGGCAACATCTTTCAAATACAAGATTCCAAGAATATCGTCAGTGCTCTTTCCTGTCACTGGAAGTCTGGAGTAGCCGCTGGAAAGAAAAATGGCCATCGCCTTGTCAAGGTCAGAATCGCCGCCTATGGTTGCTATGTCGATGCGTGGAACCATTACCTCTCGAGTTATAGTCTCTGAGAAATCCTCAACCGATTCAATGAGCTCTTGCTCATACTCTTCGGCTTCTGTGGAATCCACTTGCTTCCTATTGAAAAATTTCTTCCAACGATCAAATTTTGAGGAAACAACCAACCTAGGCACGTTCGCTTTCATAGAAAGCATCCAGAATTGATTTTTGAATCCCAAACATTTCTTTTTCTTCTTCCGGCTCAACGTGGTCAAATCCCAGTAGGTGGAGTATGCCGTGGGCGGTAAGAAGCAGCACCTCGTTCATAGTTTCGTGACCAGCGGCGTCTGCCTGTCGCTCTGCAACTGCAGGGCAGATAACAATGTCACCCAAAAGACCCGCGGGCGTTGGCTCATGTTCGGTGCCTGGTCGAAGCTCGTCCATAGGAAAACTCAGTACATCGGTTGCGCCAGGCTCATCCATCCACTGAATGTGCAACTGCTCCATCGCTGGTTCATCAACGAACATAATCGCCAACTCGGCACCCGGATGAATCTTCATTCGATCGAGTGCAAACCCAGCCAGCTTTAGAACCCGGACCTCATCGACTAAGCGATCAGTCTCGTTGCTTATCTCGATGCTCACTTCTCTAAGTCCCTTTTTGCCTTAATAGCAGCAGCCGCGTCGTAAGCATCAACGATTTTTCCAACCAGCGGGTGCCTGATGACATCTTTAGAGGTAAGCCTTGCAAAGTGAACATCAACGACATTGTCCAAAACCTTGCTGGCTATCTGTAAGCCAGATGCTCCGCCAGGCAGATCAATTTGCGTAATGTCACCGGTTATAACCATCTTTGAGTTGAAACCTAGCCGAGTAAGGAACATCTTCATTTGCTCACCGGTGGTGTTCTGGGCCTCGTCCAAAATAATGAACGAATCATTCAATGTTCTTCCACGCATGTAGGCAAGTGGTGCAACTTCGATAGTTCCGGTGGCAATTAGTTTTGGAACAGAGTCTGGATCAAGCATCTCGTGCAATGCGTCAAATAGCGGGCGCAGGTAAGGATCTATTTTCTCGGAAAGAGTTCCGGGTAAAAATCCCAACCTTTCGCCTGCTTCAACAGCAGGACGAGTCAAAATGATTCTAGAGACCTCCTTGCGCTGCAGGGCCTGGACGGCCTTGGCCATCGCAAGATAAGTCTTACCGGTTCCGGCAGGGCCGATTCCAAACACGATGGTGTTTTTATCAATTGCCTCGACGTAGCTTTTCTGACCGGTGGTTTTTGGTCGGATTGACTTTCCCCTAGAACTCAAAATGCTCTGGGAAAGTAAATCAGGTTCGCTTCTTCGAAGATCAGCAGCAGAAAATTCTGATCCTGTGGTCACCGCAGAAATGATCTGGCGGAGCCTTGCCTCAGCTCGTGTTACCTCAGGCACCGGTCCAGTTATTTCAACTTTATTGCCGCGAGCCAAAAACTTGACCTCAGGAAAGCCTTCTTCGATGGCCTTGAGCAATCTATCCTCTGGTCCGAACACGAACAGCGGTTCAACCCCCGATATTTCAACGATAGTAGTTAATGAATCTATGGATTCAGAACTAGTCAAGAGCCATCCTTTTCAGTATCGGATAAAACGTGAGCGTGGGCGTGAAAGACAGTCTGGCCTGCTTCGGCACCGGTGTTGAACTGAAGCTTGAATGAGCCCGCGGTGTACTCTCTCGCCATTTCAGTGGCTGTCTTTAGCACTTCAGACAAAATCACAGGAGCGTTCTGGGCGAGCTCAGCGACATCACTGTAGTGCTGTTTCGGGATAACCAAGAGATGCACCTTCGCCACCGGCCAGATGTCTTTGAATACGAGAGTGTTATCAGTTTCTGCAACAAACTCAGTGGCCATCTCCCCAGAAACGATTTTGCAAAATAGGCAGTTTGATTCACTCATGTCAATAAGTCTAGTTTTAGTCAGGGCCGCTAGTTCCAATCCCCCTGCTTTGCCTGCAGATAAGAAACCGCCGCCATACCAGCTGTTGAAGTTCTGAGCACACCGGTACCTAAGTGCACCAAGCTAAAATCAGCCTTGGCAAAGGTTGCCAGTTCCTGTTCTGACATGCCACCTTCAGGGCCAACCACAATCGCAATCTTTCCTGTTAGTGGTAATTGAAGCTGTGTTATCGAGCTCGGTGACTCAGGAACAAGTACCAGAACCTGATCAAAACTTCTAAGCGATTCAACCAACTCCTGGCTGTCTAGGACTTCTGCAACGACCGGAACTAAGGGTCTCAGGGACTGTTTGGCCGCCTCGGTGACGATGGTTTGCCAGCGCTGTTGGCCCTTTTGCTTCTTCTCGGCCTTCCAAATCGAAATCGATCTATCGGATTGCCATGGAATCACACCAAAAACTCCCAGCTCGGTGCAAGCCTGTATCGCCAACTCATCTCTGTCGCCTTTAGCTAAAGCCTGAACTAGAACGAGTTGAATTGACGGTGGTGTCAGAGCCTCGACGCTCTCCACAGAGATTTCCAAATTGTCTTTATGTACTTTAGAAACTGTCCCACGAATTTGGATTTCAACCCCATCGCTAACCGAGATGGATTCCCCGGCAACCATGCGTCTAACACTGACCGCATGTTTAGCTTCTTGTCCTCCAAGAACAAATGTTGAGCCGGCTTTGGTGTCTTGTCCGATTGCCGCAAAAAACAGCGGCTCAACCACGACGCCTGCCCTGGAACGAGCCGGATCGTCTGGCTTTGAGACCAGCAGTGTCTGATTTTCTAAGTCCGGCAAGAGTTCTAAAAAGTTCCTTTTGTTTTGAATCCAGCTTGCTTGGAATCTTCACCTGAATTGTTACCAGTAGATCACCGCGGCCAGACTGGCGCAATCTACCGAAGCCTTTACCCTTAACCGAAAGCACATCGCCACTTTGACTGCCCGCTGGAACCTGGAGTTCGATTTCACCGTCAAAAGAGTCCATCTTTATTAAGGAGCCGAGCACTGCCTCATGTAATGGAACCTCCAACTCACAGGTAAGTTCATCTCCGTTTCGACCAAAATACTCATTCGGCGAGATTGAGATATCAATGTACAGATCACCGTTTGGTCCACCTCCAAAACCAACTTCACCGGATCCGGCAAGTTGTAGTCGAAGTCCGTCTTCTACCCCAGCTGGAATTTTTAAGTCGATGTCGCGCCTTGCTCGAACTCTTCCCTGACCACGGCATTCCAGGCACGGCTCCGGAATTATATGCCCATAGCCTCGGCAAGAGCCGCAAGGGCTGGAAGTTACTACTGAGCCAAGAAGTGATCGAACCTGAGTCTGCACTTGGCCGCTACCTTTACAAATGTCACAAACCACAGGGCTTGTGCCAGGCTTTGCGCAACTACCGTTACAGATCTCACAAAGAATCGCGGTGTCAACTGGAATTGACTTCTCTACTCCGAAGATTGCTTCCTGGAAAGAAAGCTCGACTCGGAGCAGCGCATCTTGACCTCGCTCGGCGCGTGAGCGCGGTCCACGTTGTCCTCCTCCACCAAAGAAGGTTTCAAAAATGTCTCCGAAGCCAAATCCCGCGCTTGCTCCACCCAGGTCGTAATTTCTTCTGGACTGTTCATCCCCCAGCACCTCGTAGGCGTGAGTGACAGATTTGAACAGCTCTTGAGCCTCTTCAGATTCATTAACGTCTGGATGTAACTCACGGGCCAGTTTTCTATAAGCCTTCTTTATTTCTTCGGCAGAGGCATTTTTTGAAACCCCTAGGACCTCGTAGTGGTCAGCCAATTACTGTGACCCTCCCAGAGATTTAGTGAGGTACCTAGCAACTGCCCGAACAGCTCCCATGTTTGAGGAGTAGTCCATTCGAGTAGGTCCGATGACGCCTACCTTGGCAATTTCACTGCCCTGATTCTCATAGCCCGACACAACTACAGCAGTTGATGAGAGTGCGTCGACTGTGTTTTCTCGGCCTATTCGTAAAGTGACTCCGTGCTGATCTGCTTGCATCTCGGAGATTAGTCTGAGCAAAACAACCTGCTCCTCGATTGCCTCCAGTACTGGGGAAATACTGCCTGGGAAATCAGACTCTCGTCTTGCCAGATTTGAAGTGCCGGCCAACAGAACTTTTTCTTGACTGTTGGCGTCGACTAATTGCAGTAAATCAGGTATTACTTTTTCGGCAAGATGTTTTATCTTGCCGGTGAATTTTTGGTTCCCAGTCTTCACAAGGCTAGAAACTTCTGACAGTGCCCTCCCAGCCAGAGCTTCGTTTAATGCATTGCGGAACTTTTCTACGTCTCCAGGTTCATACCCGCCGGTGATATCTAGCACCTGTTGCTGAATACGTCCAGAATCGGTTATCAACATTAGAAGCAACCGCTTTTCGTCAATTGCAATAAGTTCTATGTGCTTTACTGAAGCCCGTCCCAGGCTTGGATACTGCACGAGTGCAACTTGGTTAGTCAACTGAGAAAGCAGCCTGGCTGTTTGAACTAGAGTCTCGTCAAGGTCTGAACTCTTAGACAAGAATCCTTCGATTGCTGCTTTTTCGGCAGAACTTATTGGCTTGACCTCGCTGAGCTGGTCAACAAACATTCGGTAGCCCTTGTCGGTTGGCACCCGACCGCTTGAAGTATGCGGGGCGATGATGAGCTCTTCTTCTTCAAGTATTGCCATGTCGTTTCTGATGGTGGCAGCCGAAACCCCAAATGAATGACGCTCAACAAGTGACTTAGAGCCCACTGGTTCTTTGGAGGCAATGTAATCGTGCACGATTGCCTTTAAGACTTCGAGGGGTCGATCTGGAATCAAGTTGCAATCACCTGCCTTGTTAGCACTCAATCGTTCTGAGTGCCAATATTACCCGCAACTCTGACCAAAGGTCAGCCGGTAAGTGCTCGAACCACGGCGTCAGCTAAGAGACGACCGCGAAGGGTCAAAACCAACTGGCCTTTTAGAGCTCGTTCGCCGATTATCAAACCGTCTGCAATCAGCTCAGCAATTCGGTCTTTTGCCCCCGGATGAAGCTCAGCCAACTCTTTGATACTCATACCCTTAGACGTTCTGGACTCCAGGAGTACACGCTCAAGATTCGCCGTTTCGGCTGAGAGCTGCTCGCGACCGGCAGCAGGAGATACGAACCCTTCCAGTTTCTTGGCATAGCTCAGTGGATGCTTTTGATTCCACCAGCGAATAGACCCAAGGTGAGAATGTGCCCCCGGACCATAACCCCACCAGTCCTGTCCCGTCCAGTACCCAAAATTGTGCTTTGAAACGTCGTGATCGGATTTAGCCCAGTTGCTTATTTCGTACCAGTTGTAGCCCGCCTTTGATAAAAGTTCCTCAGCGAGTTCGTACTTTTCAGCCTGAAGGTCCTCATCTACTTCAGCAAGCTGTTTCGAACCAATCTGCCTAGCTAGCTTGGTTCCAGGCTCAACGATTAGAGAGTAGGCCGAGATGTGGTCGGTATCTAGTTCGATAGCTGTTTCAAGCGAAATGCGCCACTGGTCAAGTGTTTCTCCTGGAGCTCCAAAAATCAGATCGAGTGAGTTTGCAAATCCCAACTCCTTAACGATTGCTAGTGACTTTGAAACATTGTCTGGATTGTGGGTTCGCTCCAAAGTTGCCAAGACCTCCGGAACTGCGGACTGCATGCCTATTGATACTCGATTGAAACCGGCTGCACGCAGCTCTGAAAACTTCTCCCCAGTCACAGTATCCGGGTTTGCCTCAATTGTTATTTCAGCGTCATCTGCAAAACCAAACTGATTGCACAGCGAATCAAGAATTACAACCAGATCTGCAGCCGGCAACAAGGACGGGGTTCCGCCACCAAAAAAAACGGTCGAAAACTTGCGCTTTTCAACACCGGAACGCTCGAGAACCTCCCCAGAAAAAGCAATTTCCGAAATCAGTGAACGTGGATAATCACTTTGCTTGAGACTGCCAAGCTCGGTTGCGGTATAAGTGTTGAAGTCGCAGTAACCGCAGCGGTCCTTACAAAATGGGATGTGCACATATGCGTGGAATGAGCGAGTTTCATTCCCAGCGATTTCTTCGCTAGTGAAAAGTCCGTTTTCTGGGGCGGGATCGCCATCTGGAAGTGGAGCCGCCATCTACTTGGCTTTCTTCTCGCCTTTTTTTTCACTATCTGAAGATAAGGCTGCGATAAAGGCCTCTTGAGGAACTTCGACGCGGCCGACCATCTTCATACGCTTCTTACCTTCTTTTTGTTTCTCAAGAAGCTTGCGTTTACGGGAGATATCTCCTCCGTAGCACTTGGCCAAAACATCTTTCCGCATGGCCCGAATGGACTCTCTGGCTATGATTCTCGAGCCAACCGCAGCTTGGATAGGAACCTCGAACTGTTGACGTGGAATAAGTTCACGCAGTTTGCCGGTGATCATGACTCCGTAAGCGTATGCCTTGTCCTTGTGGACAATTGCGCTAAACGCGTCAACCTGCTCGCCCTGCAGCAATAGGTCGACTTTAACGAGGTCGCCTTCTTCTAGGCCTGCTTCCTCGTAGTCCAAAGATCCATACCCTTGGGTCTTGCTCTTTAGCTGATCGAAGAAGTCAAAGACAATTTCAGCAAGCGGCAGTGTGTAGCGGAGTTGAACGCGGTCCTCGCCCAAGTACTGCATGTCAATCATCACGCCTCTGCGAGTCTGACATAGCTCCATAATTGTTCCAACGTAATCCTTAGGCGACAAGATTGTGGATCTAACCATTGGCTCTAAAACCTTTTTGACTTTTCCACCAGGGAATTCACTCGGGTTAGTAACGGTTATTTCTTTCCCGTCTTCCATAGTCACTTGATAAACCACCGATGGTGCAGTTGCGATTAGTTCAAGTCCAAATTCACGCTCGAGACGCTCGGTGACGATCTCTAGGTGTAGCAAACCAAGGAAACCACACCGGAACCCAAAACCTAGAGCCACCGATGTCTCTGGTTCATAAACCAGAGCTGCGTCAGAAAGTTTTAGTTTGTCGAGTGCTTCTCGAAGATCCGGATAATCCGAGCCATCGATTGGATAAATTCCAGAAAAAACCATCGGCTTTGGTTCCGAGTATCCGGTTAGAGCTTTAGTGGCTGGTTTGTTTACGGTGGTGACCGTGTCACCGACCTTTGACTGCCGAACATCTTTCACACCGGTAATCAGATAGCCAACCTCACCAACACCAAGACCTTTGGTTGGTTCCGGCTCTGGCGAGCTGACCCCGATTTCCAAGAGGTCGTGTACTGCTCGAGTGGACATCATTTGAATTCTCTCCCGCGGGGAGAGTTTGCCATCAATCATGCGAACGTAAGTAACAACACCTCTGTAGCTGTCATATACGGAGTCAAAAATCATCGCCCTTGCGGGAGCATTCGGGTCACCTGTTGGAGAAGGGACAGTGGCGACGATTTTGTCTAGAAGTTCCGCAACCCCGACACCGGTCTTACCCGATACCCTCAAACAATCTGCTGGGTCTCCCCCAATTAAATTGGCTAACTCTTCTGCGTATTTTTCAGGTTGAGCCGCAGGTAAATCAATTTTGTTTAGAACGGGAATGATGGTGAGGTCGTTTTCCATGGCAAGGTAAAGGTTGGCGAGAGTTTGGGCCTCGATACCTTGTGCGGCATCAACTAGAAGCACGGCTCCTTCACAAGCAGCCAGGGACCTGGAAACCTCATAGGTGAAGTCCACATGGCCTGGGGTATCAATCATGTTAAGAGCAAAAACTTCACCGGACACGTCCCAAGGCATTCGAACAGCCTGGGATTTGATGGTGATGCCTCGCTCGCGTTCGATGTCCATGCGGTCCAGATACTGAGCCCGCATCGAGCGGTCATCAACAACCCCGGTGAGCTGAAGCATGCGGTCAGCCAAGGTTGACTTGCCGTGGTCTATGTGCGCGATGATGCAAAAATTACGGATTGCCGTAGGAGGCGTCATAGACGGCTCCAGCTTGGTTGAAGCGCGTGGCGACAAGGGCTGATCCTTATGGTGGGGTTTGACTTTAGACCTTTATTCTCGCACAAGCCCTAGCTTGTGAGCCCCGGAGTTCGACTAACTGTTGCCCTATACGCCAGCAAGATAGTAAGCTAAAGCGGTTGGGTATCCCCAAAACGAAAGAAAATAATGGCAAATATCAAGTCCCAGGTCAAGAGAATCTTGACCAACAAGAAGGCAACTGACCGCAACCGTGCCGTCAAGAGCGAGCTCAAGACTGCGATCCGTGCTGCCCGCGAGGCAACCACCGGTGGCGACAAGGCCCTAGCTGCTGCTGCTGTCTCTGCAGCCAACCGCAAGCTAGATAAGGCTGTGTCAAAAGGTGTCATTCACAAAAACCAGGCCGCTAACCGCAAGTCTTCTCTTTCAAAGAAGGCTTCAGTCCTGAAGTAAAGACTTTTCAATTGAAAACACCGAGGCCTCTCAGGTCTCGGTGTTTTCTTGTCCTCGATTAGCCAACAATAAAACCAGTTTTTCCAAGGCAAAAACTGGATCCCGTTCCATTCCCTTCACGGCAGCGTCGGCGGTAGCGATTGCCATGACGGCTGTTGCTAATCCTTCTTCGCTCCAGCCAGCTAGGTCTTTTCGCGCTCTATCTATCTGCCAGGGTTGGGCTCCAACGGTAGAAGCACTTGCATACTTATTGCCATATACCTTTGCCATGAGTCGAACTTTCATCGCGAAAGCAGCAACTACTGGAACCGGGTCAGCACCAGTTGTGAGTGCATGACGCAGAAGCGCAAGAGCCTCTGCACTTTGGCCAGCTAGGGCGGCGTCGGCAACTTTGAATGCGTTGGTTTCGACTCGACCGCCGTAGTACTTGTCAACTATTGACTCATCAATTGATTCTGACTGGTCGGAAAGTAGCTGCGAGCAAGCAGCCGCTAGCTCAGCTAGATCATCGGCAAAGGCATCGGCTAGTGCCCTTAGTGCACCAGGGGTAATCTTTCGACCAGCGGAGGCAAATTCAGCCTGGATAAATGCTGCCTTTTCAGAATCTTTCTTTATTTCAGCGCAGGCAATTTCCACCGCTAAATCACTCGAACGAATAGCGTCGATTAGCTTCTTGCCTCGAACACTTGAGGAATTGTGCCTAAGCACAATTGTGGTTTCGGCACTTGGATCAGCTAGATAGCTAAGTCCGTCCTCAATCAGTGCATCGGAGCATTTTTCTACTCCCGATATCAATACAAGCCTGGGCTCCATAAACAATGACGGGCTTGCAAGGTCCGTTAGCTGACCCGGTGCGTAATCACCGGCTAGAAGCTCATGTATCTCTAGGCCGGAATCGGACGATTTTAGATGATCACGAATTGAGCGAATGGCTCTATCGGCCAAATACTCCTCGGGGCCAGAAACAAAAACAATCGACGCTGGTTTCGCATCGCGCCAGCTAACTTGTTTTGCTTTTCCCACCTTCTTAGCCTACTAACCACTCCCAGACCAGCTGAGCGAACCATCCTTCGCTGAAACGGCAATTGAGCCAAGGTCATCAGTTCGAAGTACCTTAGACCCAGAACTTAGGAGAATCTCAAGGGCCCTCGCTCCAGGATGTCCGTAACCATTAGCCTCGCCTACTGAAATCAAAGCCAAATCAGGACGCAGTGATTCGTGAAGCTCTGCCGATTGATCGTTGGATCCGTGATGAGAAACTTTTAGAACCAGAGGCTTGGAAGAACTCAGCAGTGCTCTTTTTGCGGCGGCGGTGATTCGCTTCTGACCCGACTCTCCGAGGTCGCCAAGTAGAAGCAAATCCATTTCTGGTCCACTAAAAATCAAAATAACCGATGCATCATTGGAATCCTTTGCCTCCAAAGCCTCTTTGGTAGGGGCGAGTATTTTCCAAGAGAAATTTCCTAGTACTCCTGCCACCGAAGGATCTGCCGTGATCACAGACGTGCCCGCTTGTTCAAGTCGCTCTAGGGAAATCGCAGTTGCTGGCCTATCGTCTGCAAAGCCAGACACTATGGCCGAGGAAACCACTCTTGCCTTGAGGGCTCCATCAAGTCCTCCAACATGATCAAAATCAAAGTGCGTTAGCACCAATAGATCTATTCGACTGATTTTCAATTCACTCAGGCAAGAATTAATAAGGTCTTGGTCCCTACCAACGTCAATCAATGCAGTTCGCCCAAGGGACTGAATCACAAGAGCATCCCCTTGCCCAACGTCGCAGGCAACAACCTCCCAATCCTTCACAGGCCAAGCCTTTGGCAAAATCTCAGAGGCAGCTGGCACGGAAATTGTACTCACGGCAATTACAACTAACGCCCCCGCGGCCAGTTTTTGCACGGGAACTATTCCAGCCCTAAGCCAGGCTGCGACTGCCAGAATTAGTAGAACACTCAAAATACTTGCTGGTAGACCCGTGGCCCAAGGAAAGTAGGCGATTGGCAACTCGGCAAAGAAAATGGCAACTATTTCGATTACCCAAGTTCCAAGTGATGCCAACCAGGACAGTGATTGGGTAAGCCAAGGCGCAATTGGAGATAGCGCGAGTGCCACCATGCCAAGAACTGTCACGGGTGCCACCATTGGTCCTGCCAATAAGTTTGCAACTACCGAATAAGTGGGAAGTCCCGGCTGGAGTTGCATAAGCAGTGGAAGGCAAAAAAGCTGAGCTGCCATTGTCACCGATAGCCCTAAAGCTAATGGAATCGGCATGCGATGCGATAGCCGCTCTGACATCGCAGGAGCCATGAGCAAAATCCCCGCTGTGGCAAGTACCGATAATCCGAAGCCAAACTCAACCGCGAGCCAGGGATCAGCAATTAGAAGAACCAGTGCCGCAAGAGCCAGAGCATTTAGAGCCCAGGTTCGCCGTCCTAGAGCAATCATGATTATCACGCTGGCTGCCATAACCCCCGCTCTGAGAACGCTTGGGTCTGGCCCAATTAGCAGAATGTATATGGCTAGCCCTGTTAGAGAGATAACAGTTCTGCCAGTTCTTCCAAACCTCAATCCAACTGCAATCAGGTAAACCATTCCAACAACAATGGCGCAGTTCGAACCAGAAACAGCGACAAGGTGGGTCAAAGAGACCACCCTCATTTTCGCTTCCAGCTCTTCGCTGAGCTCACTGATTTCTCCAATGGCAAGGCCGGCGACTAAGGTTTTTGAGTCGGGTGTCACACCTGAAAGGTTCGAAACATAGCTTGCTCGAAGTTGATTGACAAAGCTTTGAGTATTTGTTGGGTCAGCAATAACATCGAGATTTGAGGTCGGTTTGATAAAAAAGGCATCTCGAGAGTTTCTTCCGGCCGGCTCAAACGTGCCAACCATTCCGACGGTGACGCCTCTAGCTAACTCAATGCCGTCAAAAACAAGATATCCGCGACCTGAGGAGGGTTGCTTGTCTATTGATTTGAGAAATACCGCAACTCCATACACCGGCTCTTGGTCAAAGTTTTGATAAATAACTTTGGGACGGTTCAAGATTTCCAACTCAACTTCAGCCCTGGTCTGATCAGCAGCTACATCTTGGAGCCATTCCGGTTTAGTGAGTTCCGTTTGCACCCAGAGGGATACGCCTCCCAGAAGCAAGGCTCCCCCAAGAAGTGCTGCTAATGCTCTTCTCCTTTCGTTAGCGAAGAAGCTAAGGGCAAATACTGAACTTCCCAGTATCAAGGGGAGCCAGACCGGTAGGAAGTCATTTGCGGTAAAGATCGCCAGAATAGCCCAAACCCCAAGAGCGGCGATGCTAAGGGTCAAAGCGTGATCAAATCAGTGAAACCAGAAAGTATAGAGTCCCCGATGCCACTGACGTTCAGAAGATCCTGCTTTGATTTGAAGCCTCCGTTAGCTTCTCGATAGGCAATTATTCGAGCCGCTAGCGCTGGCCCAATTCCTGGAAGATCCTCAAGTTGCTCGGGGGTTGCACGATTGATGCTAACTAGACCTCCCGGTGCGGAAGATCCGGCCTGACCTTGTTCTCCAATTTTAGAAACAACAACTTGCTCACCATCAGATAGCTCCCTGGCAAGATTCACACTTGCGTTGTCAGCTTCTGACGTGAGGCCGCCAGCGGCAAATACTGCATCCACCAGGCGCGCCCCAAGTGGGAGTTGGTACATGCCAGGGGTTTTAACTTCGCCAACTATGTGGACGAATAGATACTGCTGTGCAGCTTCAACAGAAGGGGCTCCCTCACTAATTTCAAACTCACCCTCAGGCACTTCTGGTCGGTTGACAGCAACAAGCACCAACGACACCACGGCAACAATTCCACCGAGCGCAATTAGCAACTGTTTTGAGACTTTTTGATCACCTGACAGTGCAGATATAAGCTGCTGTTTGAGCCAATCCATAGCCCCAAAGATAAGCAGTCATGCTAGGGATTTTCCTGGTTGTTATCTAATCTGTGTAAAAGTAGCTGACGTCAGGACGTTGCGATGTTGACAAGCTTTGGGGCTCTAACAATCACGTTTTTGATTTGCTTTCCCTCAAGCGCCTTTTGAACGTTCTCGGAGGCCATAGCTAGTTCCTGAAGGTCCTTTTCAGAAATAGAAGATGAAACCTCGAATTTATCCCGCAATTTACCATCGACCTGTACTACGGCGGTCAGGCTGTCCTTTACCAAAAGCTCTGGAATCGCCTCGGTAAAGCCCGCTAGCGCAACTGCTGGCTTGTGACCAAGAAGTTGCCACATGTCCTCTGCTGTGTAAGGAGCGAACAAGCTAAGAGCCTTTGCAACTGCCTCTGCACCTTCACGGACCGCGGGGTCAGATCCACCTGGGGCTCCATCTATTGCCTTACGCAAGGCGTTCACAAGTTCCATGATCTTGGCGACACCAACGTTGAACTTGAAAGATTCAATTTGCTCTGGAAACTCTTTTAGGAATAAGTGAGTGGCTCGGCGAAGCTCGTTATCTCCAGATGCAAAATCAACACCTGGATTACTTGAAACACCTTTGGCGCATCTCCATGCGCGAGCTAAGAACTTGGCGCTTGCTGCCGGCGAAACATCTGCCCAGTCAATGTCATCTTCTGGGGGGCCTGCAAAGGCCATGGTAAGACGTACGGCATCAACACCGTGCTCATCAAGTTGTTCAGAGAGCCTTACCAGGTTTCCCCTCGACTTACTCATAGCTGAGCCATTCATCAAGACCATCCCTTGATTCAGAAGTCTTGTGAACGGCTCCTCGAACTCAACATGGCCTAGGTCGTGAAGAACCTTAGTGAAAAAGCGTGCATACAGAAGGTGCAATATCGCATGAGTGACTCCGCCGACATACTGATCAACCGGTGCCCATTTCTTGGCCTCTTCCTTGGAAAAGGCTTCGGTGTCCGAGTTTGGAGACAAGAACCTCAAGAAGTACCAGGAGGAATCCACAAAAGTGTCCATGGTGTCGGTGTCTCTCTTAGCTGCTCCACCACACTTTGGACAGGAAACATTGACCCAGTCACTGGCTCCCCCAAGTGGGGAAGTCCCCTTTGGCGAAAGGTCTAAGCCTTTGGCATCGGGAAGTTTTATTGGAAGTTCACTTGCTGGCACCGGCACCTCACCACAAGTTTCACAATGGACAATTGGAATAGGTGTGCCCCAGTAGCGCTGACGAGAAATTAGCCAGTCACGTAGCCTAAAGTTTTTAGCTTTTTTTCCAAGGTTCTTGGTTGTCAAGTTCTCGGTGATTTTGGCAATCGCCTCAGCTTTGTTCAGGCCGTTCAGCTCGCCGGAATTAACCATGTCTCCATCGCCGGTAGTGGCAACACCGGAAACCGCTGGATCTTCTTCACCGGTATCAACAACTACCCGAACAGGTAAGTTGTTTGCCTTGGCAAAATCTAAGTCGCGCTGGTCGTGAGCTGGAACGGCCATGATGGCACCGGTTCCGTAGTCGGCCAGAACGTAATCGGCTGCCCAAATCGGAAGTTTCCCGCCGTTAACGGGGTTGATTGCGAATCGACCCAAATCAATTCCACGCTTTGGTCTATCGGTTGCCAAACGGTCAATGTCGTTGGTCTTTTTGGTCTCTTCCAAAAAGTCCTGGAACTTTCCTTGCACTTCGGAATTAGCTTCAGAGGCAAGTTCGGATGCCAAAGCGGAATCAGCTGCAACCACCATGAAAGTTGCACCAAAAAGTGTGTCCGGCCTGGTTGTGTAGACCTCAATGGGTTTTTCACGACCCTCAATTTCAAATTTGACTTCAGCACCAAAAGATCTACCGATCCAATTTCGCTGCATACTCAAAACCTTGGCTGGCCATGCCCCCTCAAGGGTGTCTAAATCGTCAAGTAATCTGTCGGCGTAATCGGTGACTTTGAAATACCACTGAGTTAAGGCTTTTTTCGTGACTGCAGTGTCGCAGCGCTCACAAAGCCCCTGCACTACCTGCTCGTTGGCAAGCACAGTCTGGCAAGAAGGGCACCAGTTTACGTTTGAGTTTTTGCGGTAAGCCAGACCTTTTTTATAAAACTCCAAGAATAACCACTGGTTCCACTTGTAGTACTCGGGGTCAGAAGTTATAAGTACCCGGTCCCAGTCAAAGCTGCAGGCATACCTTCGCATAGAAGCTTTTTGCTGCGCGATGTTGTCGTAGGTCCAACCTCTGGGGTCTAAACCTCTTTTGATGGCAGCGTTTTCGGCAGGAAGACCGAAAGAGTCCCACCCGATTGGGTGCATGACGTTAAATCCTTTTTGAATCCAATACCTGGCGATTACATCGCCAAGCGCGTAAGCCTCGGCGTGACCCATGTGGAGATCGCCGGATGGATAAGGAAACATGTCCAAGACATACTTTTTGGGACGTTTATCTTCAGCTTTACCGGAATCGAAGGGTTTTAGCTCATCCCAAACCGGCAGCCACTTGTCCGCTAATGCCTTAGCGTCAAACTGAATCGGTTCGTCGGACAAGGTAAAACTCCTAATAGCTACTCAAACTTTCCTTTGGCAAGGCTACCAAGGCTAGAGGTTTGAAATTACTTCTTTGCTGGCGGCCAAAGCGTGATGGTCGCCGTCAATAAAGCCCACCCCAAAGGAATCATGCCTAGTCGGTCCGAGCCTTGCCAAGCTACTAGGGCAAGAAGGCTCAGCACCACGGCAGCTCCTAGCGGCCAGTACTTGGAGATTTTATTTCTACGAGCAAGCACTGCCAGTACAACCGATACCGCACCAATCAGAATAAGACCTACGAAAATGCCGCCAACAAGTAGTGCTAGATCTTCCATTTCGCTACCCCCCCTAAAGCTCTAAGTAAAGCCATTGATTTGAGCATAGTTTCTTCAAACTCACTGGCTGGGTCTGAATCAATTGTGATTCCTCCTCCAACGCCAAGACTTGCCAGGTTTCCTTCAAAAACCAGTGTCCTTATTGTCATACCCATATCAGCCGACCCATCAAAACCCAGATAGCCAAACGCTCCAGAGTAAATGTTCCTTGTCCCGGATTCCATTTCGGACAATATCTCAACCGCTCGAATCTTCGGTGCACCAGTCATTGATCCTGCTGGAAAACATGCTTCTAGGGCACTGGTTGCGCTAAGACCTGGCTTTAGTTGACCGGTTACAGTGCTTACCAACTGGTGAACAGTTGCGTAGCTTTCTACGTCAAAAAGTTTTTCAACAGCAATCGACTCTGCTTCACAAACTCTACCTAGATCATTTCTCATCAAGTCGACAATCATCAAATTCTCGGCGCGTTCTTTCTCGTTTCCCGCAAGCTCGATTGAAATTTTTACATCTTCAGCCTGATTTTTTGACCTTGGCCTGGTTCCCTTAATTGGTTTGGAGGAAACTCTTCCGCTCGCCGAGATTTTCAAAAACTGTTCGGGCGATGAGCTAACAATCTCCACTCCACCAAGTTTTAGATACCCGCCATAGGGTGCCGGATTAGCATCTCTTAGAGTGAGAAAAGTCTTTAGGGCGTTGGCGTCATGCTCGATAAAAATCTGGTTTGTCAGGCACAACTGAAACACGTCACCTTTGGCGATGTGCTCCTTGGCCTTGATGATGAGCTCGAGGTAACTCTGTTCGGAGTGGCGCAGCTGGGTTGAAATAAGTCTGGGCTCTTTGGTGGTTTGCATAAAAGAGGCGACCTCTCCACCCACTAGCGTCAGTCTCAATAGCGCAGCCCGGTGCCAGTTTAGAAACTCTTGCCTGGTTTCAAACAGACCAATGAAATACATGGTCTTGCTTTTGTGATCAAAAACCATTGCTCGATCAACAACCATGAACTGGCTTTTTGGCTCAGAGTTTTCTGTTTGGTTATTCCCCAACTCATAGCCTAGATAGCCAACTAGTCCTGGCCTAAAGCTAAAAGGAATATGGTTCGCTTCGAGAGACTCATTCGATTCGATGATGGCATTTTGAATGTCCTGGAGGTGCTTACTTGCGAGCGCGAAGGTGTCATTGCCTGCTCGGATTACCGAACCAGCGGATCCGATCACTGATACTGGTTCATCGGAGTTAGTTGACCGATCTAGCCAGAAGACATTCTCGTCCTTGGCGTGCATGGCTAGGAAGGCATCTGCTGGGTTTACCCAGCCACGAAGCTTTTCTAGCTCTAGACGCAAAGTAGTTCACCTAATCAGGGGGTTGGGGAAAGTGCTAACGGATTTCCTCGTAATCTATAGATTAGAGCAAGGTCTAGCTGGAGGAATTTGATGAGCGTTCTAGGGGATTTCTATCGCCTAGAAGATGGAGAGCTCACCCCTGTAATTGAATCCTTTGCCGAGGTTCAGCTCAAAGTGGCCGACTCTTGGCTGGTTGACGAAGGAAGAGTGCGTTCCTTTGATGCTCACCTGGAGCGCTTTGGATCTTGGGTAGTTTCTGAAGATTCTAGGCAGCAGCAATACCTTCCGGGATACTTTGCCGAGATCAGGCGAATACTTCCTAGGGTTGGCCGTTGGTTTCCGCGGATGGAGTATCACGCTGAGCAGCCAGCTGATTTGCGACTTTACCTAAGGCTTCGCGAGGCTCCCGAAAAAGTGAATTCCCTTACTCTCTGGACCTACCCTGAGGCTGATCCAAGACATAACCCCACAGTAAAAGGTCCAGATCTATCCTTATGCCAGCAACTTAGACGTCATGCCAACATGAATGGTGCTGACGAAGCGGTTATCACCGACTCCAGAGGGTTTGTAGCTGAAGGTGCCTTGAGTGCTCTGGTTTGGTGGCGCGGCGATGTACTTTGCTCTTCCAACGACCAGACCAAGTGGCTAGCTTCAATTACCCGTGATGAGGTGTTCTCGATTGCTAATCAGATGGGCTTCGAGGTAAGAGTTGAGAACGTCAAACCTTCCGATCTTGCCAGCTTGCCCGTATGGGCTCTGAGCTCACTAAATGGCATCATGCCGGTTCGATCCTGGATTGGGGTGGCTGATGATTTGCCAGAATCATCAAACCTAGATGCCTTTTTGAAGCGCCTGAAGCTGCTTGGCACACAGCTCGGCTAGCGCCAACCATCAGGGTTTTCTCAACCTTTTCGTGGGATGATTTGAATGTGAATGAAATTCTGGATTGGTTGCTTGCTGGAGTATCCGGCATTGATCCAATTTGGCGAAACTTCTTCGCAGGCCTTGCAATAATGCTCGAGACTTCGCTGTTTGTTGGAATCATCGTCCCGGGTGACACCGTGGTTCTAGTGGCCTCCACTGGAGTTGCGGATCTGCCGGACTTTTTCTGGCTGGTTGGGTCAGTACTGGTTGGCTCGCTAATCGGCGAAAGCTTGGGGTTTTCAATTGGAAGACTCTTCGGAAAACAAATTAGGGCCTCTAGACTCGGGCAACGCTTTGGCGAGAACAACTGGAAGAGGGCCGACACTTTCGTTGAAAAACGAGGCGGGCCAGCGGTAGCCATCTCCAGGTTCTTGCCAGTTCTGCACTCACTGGTTCCGGTAGTGGCAGGGGCAACCAAAATGCGCTACCAGAGCTTTATTGCCTGGACCTTTGGTGCCTGTCTGGTATGGGCCAGTGCATACGTTGGTATTGGATACATCGCCAAGGCCAGCTACCAAGAAGTTGCCTCCAACTTCAAATTTGGTGCCTTTGCCTTTTTGGGCGTTATAGCTCTATTTGTTTTGTTTGTTCACCTTGGAAAAAAGAAAATCTCTAAGGTTGCCGACCAGATGATCGAAGAAGATATCCAAAAAACCAGCAAATAGCTGTCTGCTAGACCCCGATTTTCTTTTGTCGGTCGATAGCCATACACTAATGATTATTCGAACACTTGTTCGAATAATCAGCCGTTTATGGGGAAGATTAATGATCCAAGTCGATGAGAACGTCAAGGTACTAACCAATCAAGCAGGCGAACCAATTCGCTTCAGCTGGCGAAATGGCAACTATAAAGTCACCTCCCGCCCTGAACGTTGGTACTCAAGGAGGCCCTGGTGGTTAGAAGCTCGCCGTGCTCAGCGCGGCATCGGCTCCGGAGTGCTAGAAGTTGAGATGTGGCGCCTATCCGCCGTCAAGGGAGTGAGCTCCCCAAGCGAATTTGAATTACTGCATAGCCAAGCCGATGATGGCTGGCAATTGGTTCGCGTTTGTGGCTAAAGATGTCCTTTACTCATCTCAACGTCTCGTCGGCTTACTCGTTCCACTTTGGAACAGCCAAGCCCGACCAGCTTGCCCAAGCAGCCGCAAGCTACGGTCAAGAGGCTCTAGCGATAACTGACGAGCACGGACTTTACGGAGCTGTAAAACATATCGGTTCCTGCCTTGATAAAAACATCAGTCCGATAGTCGGCGTGCGTCTAGTAGTTCAAAATCGCGGGATAGTGACGATTCTGGCAAAAGGACACAACAAAGGAGTGGGCTGGGCTGCTCTTTGCAAGATAGTTTCCAAGGCTCAAAATAAATCACCGGGTAGATCTAAAAAAGAAATAGCAATTTCGGAAAAAGATCTATCAGAGCTAGTTGTCACTGAGGGCAAACTAGCCTGTGTCATATTGCTTGGACCAGACTCCGACTTCGGTCAAGCTGTCTTAAATTCAAACGCAAAAGAATCTGCCAAGAAGCTTTTAGCTTGGCAGAAACTAATTCCAGTTAGCGAATGCCTAAGCGTTGAAATCGTTTCTCATCTAACTGAGCCTGGAACAAACTACTCAACCACTCAAGCAAAAAGAATGTTGCAGTTATCACTAACGGTAGGTATTAGGCCAGTACTAACAAATGCAGTCCGATACCTCGAGCCGGATGATGCACTAACCGGAGACGTCCTAGATGCGGCAAGGCATCTAGAACCACTTGGCATCTTCACTCCCCAAGCTAATGCCCAGGCTTGGCTAAAGCCAGAAGCTTTGATGAAACAGTTAGCTCTAGAAATCGCGGAGAGTAAGGAGCTTGCAACAGTGCTGCTAAAAAATACCCAAGAACTGTCCGATAGCCTAAGGCTTGATCCGGTCAGTGATTGTGACTGGTCAAGACCCAAGACGCCAGAAAAATCGGCGCTTGGTATCGAAGGAAACCCCTTCGAGGTGCTCTGGCAAAAAGCCCACGCTGGTATTAATTGGCGCTATCCAAACCACTCGGAAGACAAGCTACTTCCGGTTAGACATCGGCTACATCAAGAGCTAATAACCATCAACAAACTTGGTTTTGCTACTTACTTTCTGACCGTTGCAGATGTTGCTCAGATGATTCGCGATATGCGCATTAGAACAGCTGCCAGAGGATCAGGAGCTGGATCCCTTACAAACTATCTCCTTGGAATAAGCGGAGTTGACCCCATCGAACATGATCTACTGTTTGAGAGATTTCTAAGCACCGAGCGCTCCAGCCTCCCTGATATTGACATCGACGTTGAGTCAGCTAGAAGACATGATATTTATCGGGCAATTTTTAAGCGGTATGGCGGGCATCGTGTGACTTTGTTGTCGATGCAATCCACCTACCGCGGTCGAGGAGCCGTTAGAGACGGTGGGCTGGCACTGGGCTTTGAGGAAGATCAGATTGATGAGATAGCAAAAAGTATCTGGCGCTTTAGTGCCAGGAACTTTAGAGGAATGATTGGCAAAAAACCAGAGCTTCAAAAACTTGCTCAGCTGGTCGAGCATGACCGACGGCTAAATCTATTGGTTGATATCACTGAACGTTTAGATCGACTCCCTAGGCATATCTCAATGCACCCGTGCGGAGTCATTTTGGGAAACCAGAATCTATTGTCTTTGACTCCGGTTGAGCCAAGCGGCCTGGGTCTTCCAATGAGTCAGTTCGACAAAGACGATATGGACCCGATGGGCATGCTCAAGCTAGACATTCTTGGGGTTCGAATGCAATCGAGCATGGCATATGCCATCAGAGAGATAGAAAGAGTCTCTGGCAAAACCATCGACCTTGACGCTATTGCGCGTGATGACAAGGAAACTTTTCGACAGATTCGAACCACTAATACCCTTGGTGTTTTTCAGATTGAAAGCCCCGGTCAACGTGAACTAACTGGCAAACACCAGCCCACCGAGTTCAATGATTTGACGATTCAGATTTCGCTGTTTAGGCCAGGACCTATGAAAGGAAACATGATTGCCCCGTACCTTGACGGACGTCATGGTTTTGTGAAGCCCGATCTGATTCATCCCGATCTTGCTCCAATTCTCAAATCAACTCAAGGAGTTGTGATATTTCACGAGCAGGTTCTGAAGATACTAAACGTGATGACCAGTTGTTCACTTGCCAAAGCTGATGAACTCCGAAGAACGCTAGAAAAGGACCGTAGTTTTGTTGAAAGATTCTTTAGGCAAAATGCCACGAAGCGTGGCTACTCGAAGATTGTTGTGGATCGCATCTGGAATGTGCTCGAGGGGTTTGGAAGTTTTGGGTTCTGTAAAGCACATGGCGCAGCTTTTGCACTTCCCACCTACCAAAGCGCATGGCTCAAGACCCACTACCCCACTGAATTCCTGGCAGGTCTTTTCACTCACGACCCGGGAATGTACCCAAAACGATTGTTGCTGTCAGAAGCCAGAAGACTGGGGGTAAAGATACTCCCGCTTGATGTCAATAAGTCAAAAGACGAATATCTGGTTGAAGAAACTACCCAAGGAGTTGGAATTCGCATGGCGCTAACTGATCTGCATGGAATATCAAATGCAGAGATAGTCCGGATTATTCGGCAAGCTCCGTATTTAGATTTGGCTGATTTTTATCTACGAGCCAATCCAGGTCGTGCAACTATCAAGCGCCTAGCTTTAGTTGGTGCTCTGGATGAGTTGACAGGTGGTTCCAACGATCACACCAGAGGAGACGTGTTAGAACGAGTGCGTCAACTAACGGCCTTGAAGGCAAAGCCAAAACTTGATCAAAATCAACCAATGCTGGATTTTGAAGCCAGAGACATAATGCCTAGAGGTAACGCTGAGATCTCACCGGCCGGTCAAATTCAAGCAGAGCTTGACTTGCTTGGGATGGACATCACTGACCACCAGCTGGCTAAGTACCAGCCGATGCTTGATCAGATGGGTGTTGTTAGAGCTAGTGAGCTAGTTAGCTTGAGATCAAAAACCGAGGTTCTGATTGCTGGGGTTAGAGTTGCAACCCAAAGCCCTCCGATGCGATCGGGGAAGCGAGTTGTTTTTATAACCCTCGATGACGGCTCGGGTTGCAGCGATGCCACCTTCTTTGACGAAGCCCAAGCACGGTCTAGTGGTGTACTTTTCAATACCAAGCTGATGTTGATTTCAGGTAAAACTAGGCGCACCGGCGTAAAGGGTGTTTCGATAATGGCCGAACATGCCTGGGACTTAAAACAACTCTGGCAAGAGTATCGCCAGAAAAATCAACTAGTCGCGGTTGAAAATAGCTAACAGACGAAGGATCTCGACGTAAAGCCAAATTAGAGTAACCGCAAGACCGAAAGCTGCACGCCACTCCATATCAATTGGCCATTTGTCCCTTGCACCAACCATGATGGTCTCGAAGTCTAGGTTCAGAGTGAAGGCAGCAAGACCTGCTCCAACTAGACCCGCAATCCAGCCAAAAGCTGAGCCGTAAACTCCAGCACCGCCAGTTATTAGAACAAAACCTAGGTTCACCACTGCAAAAATCATGTATCCAACAATTGCAAAAGTCATGATGCGAGTGAATCTGGCATCAACCTTGATCCAGCCGAAGCGATAGGCAGCAAACATTGCACCCGCGGTGGTGAGTGTTCCCAAAACTGCTGACTGAACAATTCCTGGATACATCGACTCAAACATTGCCGAAATTCCACCAAGGAAAACGCCTTCGACAACTGCGTAGGTCAAAATTACTGCCGGCATTACCTTCTTCGAGAAGGTGATCCACAAAGCAAGCCCTAAGCCGACCAGCATGGCTGGGAACCAAAGCTGCTGCAGTGGACTGAAAAACCAAGTTGCGGCGGCGGCGGCAAGCAGAACCACGAAGATAGCCATGACCTTGCCAGCAGTTCCCTCAACAGTCATCGGCTCCGACTTGGAAGTAATCTTGGCAAACTCAGCGTCCACTAGCTCCTGGGGTACCTCACGAGCGGCGCTCAGGCCGGTCTGCATTGAACGGTTGAATACTGGGTTATGTGACACGCTAATCTCCTTCTTTCTTAGGGGTTAACTGCTAAAAGTCTAAGGTCTATTCCTTGGAAAATGCTGAAAGTTAGGCTCGCAGAGCCGCAGAGATAAACTGCACGTGCTCGGGGCTAATCTGGTGGCCCCCGGGGTGCATCAGCAATGTCACTTCCGCACCAAAGCCTTCAAACTCATCAATCAGCTGAGAGGTCTTTTCAGCTGGTGAATATGGGTCGATTTCTCCATTGGCAATGAAAACCTTCTTGCCACGAAGGTCCGGCGTAGTCGGGCTAACCGCAAAGGCCTTAGTGGTGCCAAATGCCGCAATCGTGGAGACCACCTCCGGATGAAGCTGAAGGAGAGCTCCTGCCGTATTGGCGCCGTTCGAGAAGCCAACAGCCACGACTTTTTCAAGATTGAAGCCGTAATGAACGCTGGCCTCACGAACGAAGGCCGCTAGCTCGTTAACATTTTTCTTTATAGATTCCTCGTCAAAGCTACCGTCGGGGTACCGAATGAAGAATCGATTCATACCGTTTTCATCGACCAGGCCCCGGGGTGAAAGCAAATTCGCCTCTGGGTCGATTGCTTTTCCTAAATTCAAAAGGTCAAACTCGTCCGCTCCAGTTCCGTGGAGCAAGAGCAAGGTTCGCCCCGACCTTAGGTCAGCGCCAGGCTCAAAGACGTGAGGTCTTGCTAACTCGCCACCTGTCATGCGCTGTACTCACCTTCGTTAAGTTCGATTGGAGTCAAGTTTGCTTCAATTTGGGTTCGAGTGGGTTCAAGCCATGGTGGAAGCCTCAGTCTTCTTCCAAGTTCGAGAAGCGGCTCATCGATATCAAAACCGGGAGTGTCGGTAGCAATTTCGAACAAGACACCTCCTGGCTCTCGGAAATAGATGCTCTTGAAGTATTGACGGTCCATAATTTGAGTTACTTGAACACCGTTTGATGAAAGCTCCTGCTGCCAAGTCGTCATAGTTTCAATATCAGGCGCCCTAAAGGCTACGTGGTGAACGGTGCCGCCCGCTTGTAGCCCACGATGATTCACCCCTGCCAACACATTTACTAGTGCTCCGGAGGCTCCACCGTTCATTTCGAAAACTGCAGCTTGCTTGGCTTCACCTCCAAGTTTCATTCCAAGAAGCTCAGTGAGCATTCCAGCGGTTGGGTCAAGTTCAGACTGTTCCATGGTGACCGAATGAAGACCTCGGACTGCGTGTTCCATGGGAATGCTTGCGACTCCATCCCAGCCACTTCTCTCATCGCCCGTGGTACCTACTAGCTCCAGACGCATGCCGTCTGGATCCCGAAGGGTGAGGACATCTTCGTTGGCTCGTGAGTAAGGTGTTTCTACTTCAATGCCCAACTTTGCAAAGCGCTGCTGCCAGAAACATATTGACTCAGTTGGGACACTGAAACTGGTTGCGGTTGTCAATCCGGCACCCTCTTGCCCTTGAGTCACCCCCGGCCATGGGAAGAATGTCAAAATGCTGGCAGGGCTGCCTGCCTCATCCCCGTAGTAAAGATGCCAAATGTGGGGAGCGTCAAAATTGACGGTCTGCTTAATTAGTCGCAGACCAAGGGCCTGGGTGTAGAAGTCAACATTTTTCTGTGGGTTAGAAGCGATTGCTGTTACATGATGAAGCCCTACTGGATTCACAGACAATTATTCCAACCTCTTTCCTGTTTTTCGAGTCAATCATTCAAACCGGGTGAAAACGGCCTTTATTCCGCCCTAATGATCCATTCCTGGAGTTCGGCGATAGAAATTGCTCAGATCAAATCTTTTGAATTGCTGACGGTCACTCAAAAGAAAAAGCAGCCCCGAAGGGCTGCCATGTTTCTGGCAATTGTTGGTGGACCTGAGGGGATTTGAACCCCTGACCCCCTGCATGCCATGCAGGTGCGCTACCAGCTGCGCCACAGGCCCATTTAGTTGTTGAACTTTGTTAGTTTAGCTCAAACTTCGGTCAGCAGAAACTAGCTCAAGTGGCACCACCGGGCAGTCTGACCAAATCCGCTCAAGCGAGTAATACATTCGTTCTTCTTCGTGCATAACGTGGCAGATGACGTATCCAAAGTCTAAAAGTATCCAGCGACCGGAGCTCTTACCTTCCCTGCGAAGAAGCTTTATTCCACTCTCCAGAAGCCTTTCCTCAATACCGTCTGAGATTGCCATAACCTGTCGCTCATTGCGACCAGAGGCAATGAGGAAAATATCCGTTAGTGGCATTGGGTTTGTTACATCCAGCGCTACGAGGTTTTCAGCAACCTTATCCGAAGCAGCCTGAGCAGCGATCTGAACAACTCTTAGTGCTTCTTTACTCGCTGTCACAAATTCCTATCTAGTCCAAGATTCCAAGCATAAAGGCCGCAACAACCAGGGACCCAATTGTGATCATCAGTACTGCAGTGGACATAACGCCATACACCTGACCCTGGCCTTTTCTGGTCACGAGGGTAAGTTCAACGGTCTTGGCGCGAGTTTTGGCTATTCCAGCGGCCCTAATCGGGGCAACCGAGGCAACGAAAGAGTTGAGACTGTCTTCAACAATGGCTTCATCAGCTGCTCGGCTAGCGCTGACAACAGCAATGCTTCCAGTTGTGGGGTTTGCTCTTGTTATCTCAATTGAACCCGTGGTCATGACAACCCCGGTTCCAGAAATAACGATCTGATTGTTCTCAAGGTCAGGGACGGTATCGATGATAATTGAGGCTGTGACGGGCTCGGCTCCTAGGTTGCTTGTTGAACCAAAATCAGCTCCTTTGACCGGCTCAAGAAAAATCTCTGGCTCTCTTAGTGTTGGAGTGGGGCCAGTTAAAGCGGGCTCCGAAAAACTAACCGGGGCAGAAGCTGCAGTGGCAATGACTGTTTTTTCCGCTTCGCGTCGTTCACGCCTAGATTGAAAAATGGGCGAATCGCTCAAACCGCACCCCTATACAAGCCATGCTTGCCAATGTATTGAACCACGCCGTCGGGAACCAGGTACCATATCGGTTCACCATTTGCGACTCGATCTCGGCAGTCGCTGGAACTAATTGATAGTGCCGGGACCTCTACTGACGTAACAGATCCAGCTGGTACGTCAGGAATTACTAAGGCATGTCCTGGCCTACTTACGGCGACAAAATGAGCTAGGTCCCAAAGTTTTTCAACATCATGCCAGGCCAAGATTTGGCTAATGGCATCGCTACCAGTGATGAAAAAAAGTTCAGCGTCAGGGTGCTTCGCCTCGAGGTCAGTGAGGGTATCTACCGTGTAGGTCGGTTTGTCTCGATCGATATCGACTCTAGACACCACGAATCTCGGGTTTGCTGCGGTAGCGATAACAGTCATTAGGTAGCGGTGCTCACCGCCTGTGACTTCTGGCTTTTGCGAAGGAGCGCCAGTTGGAACAAAAACTACTTGGTCTAGTTTTAGCGCCGCGGCCACTTCGCTCGCAGCCACAAGGTGGCCGTTGTGGATAGGGTCGAAGGTTCCGCCCATCACGCCTAGTCGAAATTTAGCCATGCTAAAGAAGCTTTAGGCCTAGTGACCCTGAGAGCTGGGTTTCTTGTGATCGTGACGATTGGCTACGTCACGGTACGAATAAACAATAAATGCCATGAGGATAAATAGGCTCATTGCAATCACTCCGTACATGATCGCAGGGATTGGAAGCTCATTGTGATGAATGACTGTGCCCTCAGCAAGTAGCGCTAGCAAATTAGTCTCCTAAAACTCTCTTCTCCAGAATAACCTAGATGCGGGTTTGACCCGAGCCTCGAACTAGCCATTTCGTCGATGTAAGTTCCCTAAGTCCCATTGGTCCCCTGGCATGAAGCTTTTGGGTCGAAATACCCACCTCTGCCCCAAAGCCAAACTGACCCCCATCTGTGAAGCGGGTTGCCGCATTCACCATGACTACAGCGGAATCTACCTCAGCGAGGAACCTTTCGGCATTCACTTGATTATTGGTAATGATCACTTCGGTGTGGTGTGTTGAGTACTTTGCAATATGCACAAGTGCCTCATCCAGGTTAGAAACTACTCGCACGGCCAAATCCAGAGAGTAGTACTCAGCGATCCAGTCTTGATCGGTTGCCGGTACCGCGGCTGGGAAGATTGCCAATGTGGCAGCATCACCGTGGATGGTAACCCCTGAGTCTTGCAGTCGACCTAGAACTCTAGGCAAAATACTCTCGGCCACAGACTCGTGAACCAGCAAAGTCTCTAAAGCGTTACACGTTGAAGGCCTTTGGACTTTTGAGTTATGAACAATTTCAACTGCCCATTCTGGGTTAGCCGATTCGTCAATAAAAAGGTGAGTGACTCCGTCGCCAGTTTCAATTACTGGAACCTTTGATCCGTCCACTACAGCCTTAATTAGACTTGCACTTCCCCGAGGAATCAATACATCTATTAGTCCCCGAGCGGCCATCATCTCATTGGCACCATCACGCCCGAAGTCGTCAACGGTTTGAACCAATTCGCGACTTAGTCCGGTATCCACAAGTCCCTGCTGCAATATTTTTACTAAAGCTATGTTTGTATTCTCAGCTGCTGTTCCTCCGCGCAAAACAATAGCATTTCCAGATTTTAGAGCCAGAGCTGAAATGTCTACCGTGACATTGGGCCGAGCTTCGTAAATTGCACCCACTACTCCAAACGGAACTCTAACCTCGGATAGCTGCAATCCATTGGGAAGAGTTTTGCCGCGCACCAGCTCACCAACTGGATCAGGTAATGCAATGATCTGCGCGATTGAATCTGCAAGAGCTACGATTCGCTCTGGGTTTAGCATCAGGCGATCCTGCAAGCCTTCAGATAGACCGTCTTTTTTGGCACGTTCCAAGTCAGTTCTATTTGCGGAGGTAATCTCGGACTGGGATTCAACTAGAAGTTTGGCGATTTGCTCTAAAGCTGCATTTTTATGACCGGTAGAGGCAATTGCCAGCGAGCCGCTGGCCGCCTTAGCGAGCTTTATTTTGTCGGTTGCTGACATGTCTAAAGCCTACTTACGAGCAATCTTGATCTGTGGATTAGGTTCAAAGAAGGTTCCAATTGACTCGCCGGAAAGAGTTCTGGAGACGTTGTCGGCGTTGGTGATGACAACACCAATACCCACCTCTGTGCAGCTTGTAGCGGCAGCCACCTTGGTGATTGCTCCGCCGGTGCCAACGCCCGTATTGGTACCGGCAATCTCCAGACCGCTCAAGTCCATCCCGAACGAGATCTGATTTATCAGCTTGGCGTCTTTGTTGGTGGGAGGCATATCGTATAGACCATCAACATCGCTTAGGAGAATTAGGGCATCTGCCTGAATCAAGATTGCAACCATCGAAGCCAGCCGATCGTTGTCTCCGAAGCGAATTTCGGTGGTTGCGACAGTATCGTTCTCGTTGACAATCGGCAGTGCGCGCAACTGGAACAACCGCTCGAGGGCTCTCTTAGCGTTGTCACGACTTTCCTGTTTTTCTATGTCCGTCAATGTCAGCAATACTTGTCCTGCCACAATGGTGTGTCTCTCAAGGCTTTTTTGGTACTTGGACAACAACCTAAACTGCCCAACTGCCGCAAGGGCCTGAAAAGTGTCCAAGTCAGTTGGCTTTTCGTCAAAATCAAAAAGTGGCATTCCGGTTGCGATAGCACCAGAAGAAACCAGTACTACTTCGGTGCCGCGTCCCATTGCTCCGGCTAAGGCATCAACCAGCTGGTCTATCTT
>CAEZVM010000004.1_pt1 | contig 56752 bp, 48 predicted proteins | sample 7264751 | NCBI WGS metagenome assembly CAEZVM01 (sample SAMEA6813857, study PRJEB35770) | uncultured Rhodoluna sp. | biome: Freshwater; feature: Freshwater reservoir; material: water | place: Czech Republic | collected 2017-05-23 | depth 0.5m m | reverse complement strand
TGTGCAATAGCTGAGTGTTCCGAGTCAACTGGAACGATCTGGCCGGGGCTAGCAAGGCTCGTTACAAGCTCCCCTCCAACAATCAGCGACTCTTTGTTGGCTAGCGCCAAGATCTTTCCGGTTCGAAGGGCAGCGAGAGTTGGGGCTAGGCCGATGGATCCGGTAATGCCATTAATGACAACGTCGGCTCCGGTTTCTTCCACCAGAACTGTTGCTGCTGCGGCCCCGAGTACTGCCTTAGAATCCTCCAGGCCAAAGTGCTTTGCTTGAGCGTCTAGCGCCTCGGTGTTGGAGCCGGCGGCAAGACCAACTATCTGAAAACGTTCAGGGTTTTTGTTGATTACCTCAATGGCCTGGGTGCCAATGGATCCGGTAGATCCGAGGATTATGACGCGCCGCATTTACCCATATTGTCATGCCACAAGCCCTAAATAGACAGGCGTAGAATCTAAACATGAATACTCTAGAAATCGCCCAAGAGCGTAAATTAGTGACCGCGATCCCAGGGCCTAAGTCCCAGGAACTGCATAAAAAGAAGCTGCAAGAGGTAAGCCACGGTGTTGGCACCATGATTCCGGTATACATCGAACGTGCCCACGGCGCTATCTTGATTGATGTTGACGGTAACCAACTGATTGACCTTGGAAGCGGAATTGGAGTTGTGACCATAGGTCACACAAATCAGCAGGTAGTTGACGCTGTTATCGAGCAGGTTCAGAAACTAACCCACAGTCTATTCACCGTGACCCCATACGTTCCCTACATCCAAGTGTGCGAAATTCTAAACCGTCACACCCCAGGCAAGTTTGAAAAACGTTCCGCCTTGTTTAACTCAGGAGCCGAAGCAGTTGAAAACGCCGTAAAGATTGCAAGAAAACACACCGGTCGCGGCGAGATAGCAGTTTTCGACCACGCTTACCATGGCCGCACTAACTTGACCATGGCCATGAACTTTAAGGCCCACCCTTACAACACTGGCTTTGGTCCGTTTGCTCCAGGAGTGAACCATGTACCAATGTCTTACCCATTCCGCGACCCAGAGGGTATGACCGGCGAAGAAGCAGCCCGCCGTGCGATCACTTATATGGAAAAGCGAGTTGGGGCTGAATCCCTTGCTGCAGTTGTCATTGAACCAATTCAAGGAGAGGGTGGCTTCATTGTTCCAGCTCCAGGATTCCTGAAGACAATTGCCGACTGGGCAAAGAAAAATGGAATTGTGATGGTGGCCGACGAAGTTCAGTCCGGCATGGCAAGAACTGGTAAGTGGTTCGCAAGCGACTGGGAGGAAGGCTTTGAGCCTGACTTAGTTATCATCGCCAAGGGCATCGCTGGTGGAATGCCAATTTCTGCAGTGACTGGAAGAGCCGAAATCATGGACGCTTCTCACCCAGGCGGTCTTGGAGGCACATACGGAGGAAACCCAGTAGCTGCTGCAGCAGCCGTTGCGGTGCTAAGTCAGTTAGAAGCTGGCGGAGTTTTTGAGCAGGCCGAGCGCATCGAGAAAATTCTGAGACCACGACTTGAAGCTATGAAGGCCAAGTATCCGGTGATGGGTGATGTTCGTGGACGTGGCGCCATGCAGGCAATCGAATTTGTTGAGCCAGGAACCATGAATCCCAACGCTAAGGCAGTTGAGGCAGTTTCCAAGCACGCTCACCAAAACGGTGTGGTTGTCCTAACTGCTGGTACTTATGGCAACGTCATCCGATTCTTGCCTCCGCTTGCAATCACGGATGAATTGCTCAACGAAGCCCTCGATGTCATAGAAGCTGGAATCGCAGCCCTCTAAGCGAGGAACATATTTACCATGACTTCTTTTTCGAACCCTGAGCACCTTAAAAAGCTGTTCGATGAAGAAGTAATCACCTTCATTGAGCGGAACCCGGAGTCCAAGAGACTCCACGAAAAAGCCGCAGGGCCAATGATGAATGGTGTTCCGATGTCATGGATGGCCAAGTGGCCAGGTCCATACCCGGTATATGTGCAATCTGCCAAGGGCGCCCACTTTTTGGACGTGGACGGAAACGACTACGTGGACTTTTGTTTAGGCGACACTGGAGCCATGGTTGGTCACTCCCCCGACGCTTCGATTGAAGCCATAAAGAACCGCCTAGACAAAGGCATCACTTTGATGCTTCCCACCGAAGATGCCGCTGTTGCAGCACAAACCCTCGCTGATCGTTTTGGAGTTGAGAAGTGGCAGTTCACTTTGACTGCCACTGATGCCAACCGGCACATCATCAGGTACGCCAGACACCTCACCGGCCGTAAAAAGATTCTGATTCACGACTACTGCTATCACGGAACAGTCGATGAGACTTTTGCCAATTTAGACGAACACGGCGAAACCGTAAGCCGAATAAACAACATAGGTGCACCCGTTGACCTGAACGAAACTACCTGGGTGGTCCCCTTCAATGACTTAGCTGCTGCCGAGATAGCTTTTGCTTCTGGCGAAGTTGCAGCTGCTCTGATTGAACCGGCTATGACCAACATTGGAATTGTCCTGCCTGAGCCTGGCTATCTAGAAGGCCTTCGCGAACTAGCAACTAAATACGATGTCATCTTGATCCATGACGAAACCCACACCCTCTCTGAAGGAGTGGGTGGAATGACTAAAAGGCGTGGCTTGCAGCCAGATGCTGTGGTTCTGGGTAAAACCATCGGTGCTGGAATTCCTGCCGGCGCCTTTGGTATGACCCAGGAACTAGCAGCCAGAATCTCAGCAAGTCTTCATCTAGAGCACATCGACGTAGGTGGCATCGGTGGAACTTTAGCCGGCAACGCTTTGTCGATGGCTGCTGTTCGAGCGACTCTAACGCAGGTACTCACAGAAGCGGCCTTCGAACGCATGGAGGAGCTTTGCACCACCTGGACCAAAGATGTGCAGGAAGTTATCGACGATTACCAAATCCCTTGGCAAGTGACTCAGCTTGGCTGCCGGGCTGAATACAGCTTTAGGTCAGCTGCGCCGAGAACTGGAAAAGAAGCTGCGGATGCTGACGACTTTGAATTGCAGCAGTACCTGCACCTGCACGCAATAAACCGCGGAGTCCTAATGACGCCATTTCACAATATGGCTCTGATTTCGCCGGCCACAACACTTGAAGATGTCAAGCGTCACACCGAACACTTCCGAGATGCCGCTAAGGCATTGTTCGGCTAGTTCTTTTTGGCTAGGGCTTTGCTGCGCATTGCCCCACTGATTTGGAACACCAGCACTAGAGCAATCGCGAAGATAAACACTGCTGACCCAATCACGTTTGCTTCTGGCGGTATGCCTCTCACTGCTGCCGCGAAAACGTACTTCGGGAAAGTCACCTCTGTGCCCGAATTGAAGGCAGTGATTATGTAGTCATCGAAACTAAGGGCAAAAGCCAGTAGGGCTGCTGCCATGATCCCAGGAAGAAGAAGCGGCAAAGTAATCTTGGCAAACACCTGAACTGGAGGCGCATAAAGGTCGCGACCTGCCTCCTCGAGTTTTGGATCAAGGGTTGCGATGCGAGCCTTGACAGTTACAACCACAAAACTCAGGGTGAATAAGATATGAGCGACTATTACTGTGCCAATTCCCTTTGGGATTCCAACGTTTAGGAACTGGGCAGCCAGTCCTGCACCCATTACAACTTCAGGAGTTGCAAGTGGTAAAAACAGAAGCAAGTTGGTAGCCGAGCGGAACTTGAATTCATAACGCGTTACGGCTATTGCCAGCATGGTTCCAAGGATTGTTGAAACAATAGTGGCTATGGTGGCAATAAGCAATGAGTTTCCAAAAGCCAGACATACATCTATGTTGTTGCAAACCCCAGTCCAGTTCTTGAATGTAAAACCCTGCCAACCTGTGGTGTTCTTGAACGGGTCATTGAAAGAAAAAATAAAAGTGTAAGCAATTGGAATCATCAAGAAAACAAATGCCAGTATTGTATAGGTCGGAAGTAGGTACTTACCCAAGCTGAATTTACTCAAAGTAGATCCTCCGTGCCGGTACGACGGATGTAAATGGAAACCAAAACCACAATCGCAGCCATCAGCATCACTGAGAGAGCAGATGCGCTCGGATAATCCTGAATTCTCAAGTAGTTGGATTCAATCACATTGCCAAGCATCGCCGTATTGGGACTTCCCAGAAAGGACCTGCTGGCCGTGACGTAATCGCCGGCAATAGGGATAAAAGTAAGAAGAGTTCCAGAGGTGATTCCAGGAAGCGAAAGTGGGAATGTGACCTTCCAGAAAGTACTGGTTGGCTTGGCGTAAAGATCGCTTCCAGCTTCAAGAAGTGAGGTGTCTAGACGCTCGAGGTTGGTATACAGAGGCAAAGTCATAAACGGTATGAAGTTGTAGGTGAGACCGAAAATCACAACGATTGGCGTTCCCAGTAGGTATTGATCCTGAGCGAGGATAGCTGAGTCTCGAAGTAGGTTTGAGATCCAAGAGTCCTGTCCAAAAAGTTCTTTCCAGGCAAAAGTTCGAAGCAAGAAGCTGATGAAAAATGGTGCGATTACCAGAGTGAGCATCAAGCCCTGAAGAACCGGATGTTTCCTAGCTCTTACTCCAATGAAGTAGGCGATGGGATAGCTAAAAGCTAGTGCTAGCAAAGTGGCGATAGTCGCATAAACAAATGAGCGAACAATTTGTTCCATGTATTCATTTACCACAAATCCGTAATTGCCAAACTCAAGCCCTGGCTGATACTGGCCAATGCCTCCACCCAACACCGGAGCCTGAAGAGATGTGGTTATTAGGGACGCAAAAGGAGTGATGAAGAACAGGCCTAAATAAATCATTCCTGGAAGTAGCAGGAGCAAAACAATTCTTGATTTTTTTGGCTGGCCGGCTGCTGAGCGAGGAGCCCTGGTAGCTACCTGTGCCATTAGCTACTTACCCTCGCCGTTTTCGGCAGGCAAGTCAGACAAGCCAAAGCTGTGCTCGACTTTCCAGCTGACCCAAACTTTTGCTCCAAGCTCGGTCACTGGTGACTTTCCAACATTTTGAGCGAAGACAGTTACTTTGCCGATTTGTGGAATCTCAATTAGATATTGGTTGCTAACGCCAGTGAAACGAATGTCAATAATCTCACCAGGTCCAATGATGTTTAGCCCGGCAGCAGAAGTTGGAGCCTGATCCTCGTGGAAGGTGGCCTTCTCGGGGCGAACGCCGATGGCAATTTTTCCGGTTGTCTTTTCTGCTCGCTTTGTTGGCACGGTGATTTTATTACCAGCAACGTTGATGCTCACAGAGTCGGAATTTGACTCAGCAACATCTCCCACAAACAGGTTTGACTGACCTAAGAATTTGGAAACAAAGATGGTCTTGGGTCTTTCGTAGAGCGTCTCAGGTGCACCCATCTGCTCAATGCGACCCTTGTTCATAACGGCTACGGTGTCAGCCATGTCCATGGCTTCTTCCTGGTCGTGAGTTACATGCAAGAAGGTCAAACCGACCTCCATTTGAATCGCCTTTAGTTCAACCTGCATCTGACGGCGTAGCTTCAAATCCAATGCACCCAGCGGCTCATCAAGAAGCAAAAGCGATGGTCGGTTCACAAGGGCGCGAGCCAAAGCAACGCGCTGTTGCTGTCCTCCGGATAGTTGAGCGGGGCGGCGCTGGGCCAAATGTTCTAGCTCAACTAATTTGAGAGCCTCCAGAGCCTTGGGCATTGGGTCGGAAACCTTGCGCTGCTTGATACCAAAGGCAACGTTGTCCAAAACAGACATGTGAGGAAATAGAGCGTAGTTCTGGAAAACGGTGTTTACTGGTCGCTCGTGGGGCTTGTCGGTTGTTACATCTTTGTTTCCAATAAGAATCTTGCCCTTGGTTGGAGAGTCGAGACCCGCCACAAGTCGAAGAGTTGTTGTCTTTCCACAACCCGAAGGCCCCAACAGAGCAAAAAACTCGCCGGCTGGGATCTTCAGGTCAAGATTTTCGATGGCAACAAAGCCAGGAAACTCTTTCCTAATTCCTACTAGTTCGAGATCTGCTCCTCGAGCTACAAACTCAGTTGCCACCTAGGCGCCCAGAAGGATGCGCTGCCAGGCGGTTGAGAAGGTCTGCTCTTCTTGGCTGTTCAACGCGCGGAACGCGTGAGTTCTTGTAAGGAAGTCCGCACTTGGGAAAATCAAGTTGTTCTCGGCAAGAGCTGGATCAAGCTTGACTGCCTCTTCGTATGCTCCCGCAACTGGGGTGATGTAGTTAACCCATTTTGCCAGCTCTGCAGCATTTACTGGATCGTAATAGTAGTTAATTAGCTGCTCTACGTTCTTCTTGTGAGTTGCACCAATTGGGACAGTAAATACGTCAGATGATATTGTTCCGCCAGATTCTGGAAGGAAGAAGCCAAACATATCCTTGGTTCGCTTCGAGAAGTTCATCTGTACAACGTCTCCGGACCATACGATTCCAGCAACGTAGTCTCCATTCCTGAAGCCCTTGGTGTACTCGTTGCCTTCAATGTTGCGGATTTTGCCGTCGGCATACAGGCCTTCGACTCTGTCGATGATATTCATGTAGGCGTCTTCATTGAAAGATGATTCGCTAGAGATGTCGATTCCTTCAGAAAGTGCTATCACGCCGACGGTGTCGCGCATTTCAGAAAGCACAACCACTCGTCCGTTCAGCTCATCAGCCCACAGGTCCTCAACAGTCTCAGGGGAATCTTTACCGGTTAGCTCTTTATACAGCTGCTTGTTGTAAGCGATACCGCCAAGGATTCCTTGGTAAGGCATTGTAAAGTCGCGATTCGGGTCATAAGAGGCACCTAGGTAGGCAGGAGCAAGGTTTGCCTTGTTTGGAATGTTTGCTGCGTCTAGCTTCTGCGCATAGCCGTTTGAAACATACCGTGCTGCCATCCACTCAGTTGGGCAGATAACATCAACGCCGATGTCCTGGCCTAGTGCTAGCTGGTCCTTCACGATTGCAAAATACTCGTCGTTGTCTAGGTAAGTCTCAAGGTACTCAACCTTGATTCCACTTTGGACTTCAAATCTTTCAAGAGTTGGACGTGAGGTCTCATCGTCGGAAAGATCCATGTACTCGGTCCAGTTGTCCCAAGTCAAAACCTTCTCGGTGTCTGAAACATCAACCGCGGCGGTTGGGGCTTCGCTGGCAGTTCCACCAGGCTCACTTGCAGGAGCACAAGCTGCTAGACCTAGAGCGGTCACGGTGCCCGCGGCACCGGCAAGAGCAGTTCGTCTAGTTAGCTGTTGGCGTCTGGCCATTTTGACCAATTCAGCCATCATTGGGTCTTTTGGAAGTGAGTTTGGGTCCTTCATTATTCACTACTCCTATTTTCATCGCGGGAAACAAGGTAGGAGTCCCAAGCACTTGGGTCTCTTATGGATTTATCCTGCCACAAAAAATTAGGGTCCTAGGCCAAATAACTTGTATTTTGGCGACGCGTGCCAAAGCCAAGTTCCTAGCAGTTTTTGGGTCAGGCCACGGCCTCTCCAAGGCGACCATGGAGAAGGTATTCTGATGGGGAGGCCAATTGGCCCCTTTAACTCGCAACAGGAGCCCCCATGAAGATCTCAATTCCTAAAGAGGTCAAGAACAACGAATTTCGAGTTGCGATAACTCCCTCTGGAGTCCACGAGCTTGTTGTTTCCGGGCACGAGGTTTTCGTTGAGGCGGGCGCGGGCACAGGATCCGCAATTTCCGACCAGGAGTACAAAGACGCTGGGGCAACCATTACTAAAGATGCCTCCGCAACTTGGGCTGCTGGAGATCTAGTCCTGAAAGTGAAAGAGCCTGTCGAATCTGAGTACCGTCACCTGCGTGAGGGGCTGACTCTTTTTACCTTCCTTCACCTAGCTGCCGACCCACAACTAACTAAAGAACTTGCTGCCAAAAAAGTTACAGCCATCGCCTACGAGACTGTGCAGTTGCCCTCTAGGCAGCTGCCTCTTCTTGCTCCAATGTCTGAGGTTGCAGGACGCCTAGCTCCCCTGGTGGGAGCTAATACCCTGCTTCGCCAAAATGGCGGCAACGGAATCTTGCTTGGTGGAGTTCCTGGAACTAGACCTGCTCGTGTTGCAGTTCTTGGCGGAGGGGTTGCTGGTACTAGTGCAATTGCGGTGGCGATTGGAATGGGTGCTGAGGTAACTGTTTTAGACAATAACCTAAACAGACTGCGCGAACTAGACGCTTTGTATGCCGGCAGGCTTAGGACTATCGCAAGCAACAGCTTTGAAATCGAGCGCGCGGTAAAAGATGCCGATCTTGTTATTGGGTCAGTTCTCATCCCAGGAGCCAAAGCTCCAAAGCTTGTAACAAACCAACTTGTCAAGACGATGAAGCCTGGCTCAGTGCTAGTTGATATTGCCATTGACCAAGGCGGCTGCTTCGAAGACTCGAAGCCAACTACCCACGCCGACCCTACTTTTAGAGTTCATGACACGGTTTTCTACTGTGTGGCCAACATGCCTGGAGCCGTCCCTCACACTTCTACCTACGCACTGACCAACGCAACCCTTCCATACGTGAAAGCAATTGCGAATCTGGGTTGGAAACAGGCTCTGCAGGCAGACCCAGCTCTGGCTCTGGGCTTGAATACATTTGGCGGAGCAGTTGTGAACGAGCCGGTCGCATTTGCTCACCAGATGGGATCGATGCCACTGGCTTCGGTCTTGGCGTAAACCCGAGCGGGAAATAAAAGCATTCTGCTGACTTATTGGCGGTGACTAGAATTGCCGCTGCCCATCCTTCGAGTTGTGGCGAGCCTGCCTTTTGAGAGCTAATCCCAAGTTGTACCAAATCAATCGGGTCTGAACTATTCATTGCTACTTTGGCACGCATGTTTGTGAGCATTGAGCGCGGTATGCCAGTCAAGCTTTGAGTCGCCGCAATCAAATGAACCCCCAAAGATCTCCCGCGCGCGCAGACATCCTCGATACACGAAGTGGCCTTAGTGCCCGTTGCTAGGGCGGCGGCAAATTCATCAATTACTACAACTAATTGTTTCAGCTGTTCCCCGCCAGAGTTGAACTGTTGGATATCTTGGACACCTTTTTGGGCAAATAGAGCTTCTCGGCGAGCAAGCTCAGCCGATACTAAATCCCAAAGTTTTTGTTGCATTGGCAAATTTAAGTCTGTTGCCAGTCCAATTGACTCAGCTGCAAATCTTTCCAAAGTTGCACCACCCTTGAAATCAAACAACACCAATTCACACCGCTTCTGTTCAATCATTGAAGACAGCATCAGCTTCAACAGCTCAGACTTACCAGAACCGGTAGGTCCGACGATGATTAAGTGTGGCCCGTCTTTGGCTAGGTCGATAACTACTTCTTTTGAGGAAGTGGCCCCTAGCCACAATTGAAGTGCTGTGCCTGAATCTTGAAAGAATCCCTGTTCGGATTTGGTTACTAGCAACTGGTCCAAAAAACCCGGGGCAGCCTTGGTTCGAAAGTGCTCTTCTATAATTTCGTGCCACTGCTTTTTCCAAAGCCACTCAAATCTAGGAAGCACTCGATTGGCTATAGCTACTTGACCCGGTGAAATGTGGACAGTTGCTCCTTTTTCAAAGGCTGGGTACCGATTTTTATAAATCTGCACACTAACCAGCGCTGAGACCGTAATCAAGCTAACTAAGCCAACCTGCCAGTAACCACTAGAAAAACCAACTGCGAGGCCAATGAACAGCGAGGGAAGATACCAAATGAATTGCACAAAACTAAACCTGCCTGAAATTCAGGCAGGTTTAGAGGTTCTTTTGATAGCTGTGGATTAGTCCCCGATGTAGCTCATGACGTGCTTGATGCGGGTGTAGTCCTCAAAGCCATACATCGATAGGTCCTTGCCGTATCCGGAGTGACGGAAACCGCCGTGCGGCATCTCGGCTGCTAGCGGGATGTGGGTGTTGATCCAGACACAACCAAAGTTCAGGCCCTTGCTAAAGCGCATGGCGGTGGTGTGGTCCTTGGTCCAGACACTGGAGGCAAGACCGTACTTGACATCATTGGCATTTCGCATAGCTTCGTCGGCGTCCTTGAACTTCTGAACGGTGATTACCGGACCAAATATCTCATTTTGGATGTGCTCGTCGTTTTGCTTCAGGCCCGACAAAACAGTCGCCTCCAAGAAGTATCCTTCGGTTCCGACTTGTGATCCACCAGTTTCTAGCTTGGCATGGCCCGGCAGACGATCAATGAAGCCCTTGACTCGCTCCAGCTGAGATGCGTTGTTTACTGGGCCAAACAAAATGTCATCTCGGCTTGGGTTTCCAGTGATGGCATTGGCTTTTACCTCGGCCACCAAAATCTTCAGAAACTCGTCATGGACGCTTTCTTGAACTAGAACTCTCGTTGCTGCGGTGCAATCTTGACCGGCGTTGAAGTATCCAGCAACGACAATCTGTGCGGCTGCCTTCTGAAGATCAGCATCTGCAAAGACGATTACCGGTGCCTTACCGCCAAGTTCGAGATGAACCTTCTTCACATCAGCGGCTGCTGACTTGGCAACTTCCATACCGGCACGCACTGAACCGGTGATCGAAACCATTTGAGGAATTTCGTGCTCGATGAGAGCGCGACCAGTGTCGCGGTTTCCGGTCACGACGTTGAACACTCCAGGAGGTAAATGCTCAGCTGCAATTTCAGCCAGCAAAAGTGTCGATGCTGGAGTGGTGTCGGAAGGCTTAAGAACGATTGTGTTTCCAGCAGCGATTGCTGGAGCAAACTTCCACACAGCCATATTCAGCGGATAGTTCCAAGGGGTTACTTGACCGATAACTCCAATTGGCTCACGGCGAATTGACGACGTGTGATCTCTGGCGTACTCAGCTGTTGCGCGTCCCTCGAGGTTCCTGGCGGCGCCAGCAAAGAATCTAATCTGATCGACACTTGGATCCATCTCATACTCAACCAGTGTTGGTCTTGGCTTTCCGGTGTTTTCGGATTCAACATCGGCAGCTTCTTCGGCGCGAGCAGCCAGCGAGTCGGCAATTCTAAATAGCGCTAGCTGGCGCTCGGAAGGAGTGAAGTTGCTCCAGACATCGAAGGCTTTTTCGGCGGCTTTGTAAGCTCTGTCAACGTCTGCCTCGGAAGAAATTGCGGCAGTTGCGTAGGTCTTACCATTTGCTGGGTTTATGACATCGGACCGCTCTGATCCACTGGCGTCAACGTACTCACCGTCGATGAAGTTTTTTAGTTCCCGAACTGCCATTTGCATGCTCCTTCTAGTTCTTTGGCCAACAGCGCTGTTGGATACCGCTACGGAAGATTCTAATCCCCAAAAATCGCCCCGAATCGTCCTTCTGGGTGCTAATTCAGAGGGAAAACCTGGCCAGTGCTTCGGATTCGTTTGCCAAAAGCCCTAAGCGCTGGCAATATCCATGTATGTCAAGAACTGGAAGAACTATGGTCTCGGGTCTTGACGACGTTTCTAAGCTAATCGTGAACCAGCTCCAGCAAGATGGACGAAAATCCTACGCTGAAATTGGCAAGGCTGTTGGCCTGAGCGAGGCCGCGGTAAGGCAGCGAGTGCAAAAACTCACCGAAAAAGGTGTAATGCAGATTGTTGCCGTTACCGACCCCATGCAACTTGGCTTTTATACCCAGGCCATGGTTGGTATCCGCTGTAGTGGCGACACCACCGTGCTAGCAGACGCACTAACCAATCTTCCGGAGGTGGACTATGTGGTCATTACCGCGGGCAGTTTTGACGTCCTGGCAGAGGTGGTTTGTGAGAACGACGACTCACTAATCAATTTGCTTAACAACAAGATTCGCAAGCTTCCAGGTGTCACAATGACTGAAACGTTTGTTTATCTCAAACTACAAAAGCAGTTCTACAACTGGGGCACAAGGTAGTCCCCCTAAAGAAAATGGATGAATAGAAAAATGGCAGCAACCGAAGGCAGAGCTAAAAAACTAGTTGCGGGAATCAAGTCCCTTATCAAATCGACTTCCAAAATGGTCAAACCGGAAAGTAAGAACTCGCTTCCCCTGGTGGCGGCGCGAAAGGCCGGGACTGCGATCACCCCAGCCATGCTTCAAAAATCAGCAAAGGCGCATCTTTGGATGCACTTTACTCGCCACAGCACCTTTGACACCAAAGAGATGCCAATCATTGCTCGTGCCGAAGGTCATCACATCTTTGATGTGAACGGTAATAAGTACTTTGATGGCCTATCGGGTCTGTTCTCAGTAAACGCAGGTCACGGCAGAAAGCGTTACGCCGATGCAGCCTCAAAACAAATGCAGGAGCTGGACTTTTTCCCACTGTGGTCATTCGCGCACCCTAGAGCAATTGAACTAGCCGAAAGACTACTTTCCTATGCGCCAGAGAACATGAACCGAGTCTTTTTCACCACCGGAGGTGGTGAAGCGGTTGAGACCGCTTGGAAGATTGCCAAGCAGTATTTCAAGATGACCGGAAAACCAACCAAACACAAGGTTATTTCTCGTCACGTGGCCTATCACGGCACCAGCCAGGGAGCTCTTTCAATTACTGGAATTCCTGCGATGAAGAAAATGTTTGAGCCACTAGTTCCCTCCACTTTCCGCATTCCAAACACCAACTGGTATCGCGCGCCTAGCCAATTCAAGACCGAGGAAGAATTTGCACTTTGGGCTGCTAACCGCGCCGAGGAAATGATTTTGTTCGAAGACCCAGACACAGTGGCAGCTATCTACGCCGAGCCGATTCAAAACTCAGGTGGTTGTTTCACCGCTCCCCCGATCTATTGGCAAAGACTTCGTGAAATTTGCGATAAGTACGACGTACTGCTGGTTGCAGATGAAACCATAACTGGCTACGGACGAGCTGGAACGATGTTCGCCTGCGAGAAATACGGCATCGTGCCAGACATGATGGTTACCGCAAAGGGCATTACCTCTTCTTACCAGCCGCTCGGAGCACTTCTAATTACCGAGCGCCTTTTCGAACCCTTCAAAACTGGCACCAATATCTTGGCCCACGGGTATACCTTTGCGGCTCACCCGGTTGCCTGTGCAGTAGCGCTTGAGAACCTAGATGTTTTTGATGAGGAAGACTTGGTTGGCAACGTGGAACGTAACTCAGCCAAGTTCCGGAAGACTCTTGAGAAACTTTACGACCTTCCAATCGTTGGAAACATTCGCGGAGACGGCTACTTCTTTGCAATTGAACTTGTGAAGGATAAGGCCACCAAGCAGACCTTCAGCCCAGCCGAAGCCGAGAAACTCCTTCGTGGATACTTGGCAAGCAAGATGCTTCAAGAAGGCCTATATGCCCGCGCTGACGACCGCGGAAACCCCGTAATCCAGTTAGCTCCCCCGCTAACAATTGGACAAAAGGAGTTCGACGAGCTCGAGCAGATGCTTCGTCGAGTGCTGACCCCAGCAATGAGCAAAATCTAGCCCAGCTTTGAACAAAACCCCCAGGTCTTCGGCCTGGGGGTTTTCCACATTTTTCTCGTAGGTTCAAACTCCAACAAAAATGTAAGACAATAAATCCCATGAAGCTAAGCCCAACAGCAGTTTTGACAATCGACTCGCCGATTGGACCAATCACTCTGATTGCTAGGGGTGAAAAACTCATCGGTGTTGAACTTGGTAAGAAAGCCAAGACTGAAGGCACCTCACAGGTTTTTGCTCTCGCAAAGAAACAATTTGATGACTACTTTGCCGGAAAACTTGTCAGATTCAACCTTCCGATTGAGGTGTCAGGAACCGAGTTTCAAAAGTCAGTGTGGCGGGAAATAGCAAAACTTGGAGTTGGTAAAACCCTTAGCTATGGAGAAATTGCAGCCAAGATCGGAAAACCCCTGGCCTCTCGTGCGGTTGGGGCAGCCGTTGGTTCTAATCCCACGCCTCTGATTGTTGGGTGCCATCGAGTTCTTGGGTCAACAGGGAGAATTACCGGTTTCACCGGAGGCAAGGGAATAAAAACTAAGGCCTGGCTCTTAAATCATGAGCAAATAGAGTTCCTGCCATGAATGACTTGAGTTCAAACTCGGCAGGACGGTTAAAGTTGCGATTCGAGGCCAAATCAAGCTCAACACAATCTTGATAACAGCTGGGGTTTCCGCGTAGGTCATTGACACGATTAGACTTTATTAAGTGAGCCCAGAAGAATTTACCGCCCTTTATAGAGGCTTTCTTCCCCAAATTTCTAAATACCTGGTTCGACGTTGCGACAAATCTGATGTTGAGGAATTAGCAGCAAGAGTTTTCGAGATTGCTTGGAAGAAGAGAACCCAGGCCCCAGCTGGGTTTGAATTGCCCTGGCTGTACCGAATCGCAGGCTTTGTGCTGGCAAACCACCGTAGGTTGATTCAAAGTGAGCAAAATTTTCTGGCAAGGCTCAAACCCCTTGATTTCGCGCCTTCCCCGGAGGACATTGCCCTTGCTGACGTTGGACTTTCTGCTGCCTGGAAAAAGCTCAGCCCTTTTGAACGCGAGGCCATCTCACTTTCGGCATTTGAAGGACTGAGCAATCAAGACGCCGCGAAAGTGCTCGAGATTAGCCCGAACGCCTTCGCGCAGCGGCTAGCCAAAGCCCGTACAAAACTGAAAGATCTTTTATCGATGTTTTAGACACATTCAGGCGAGTCTAGACATAAACCATATATGACCAATAAAGATGAATTTGACCAGCGGCTAGCTAAGGCCGACCCTACCGAGAAGAAAGTGGCCCCAACCCTTTCTGATCAGTTGCTAACAAAAGCAGCTTCCGGCGACAGCCGGCTTTCGCTTCGCTCTAGATTCGAGCTGGCGAGCCAGAACCTTAGGAGACTGACTGTAGGGTCACTGGTTTCTGGTTCCGCTGCCGTGGTAGTTCTTGCCTTGGTGGTGACTGCCCAACCCCAACCGCTGATACAGCTTTCCGGGATGCAAGGTGCCAGAAACAGTGAGTCCGCCGCTGCTCAAATGGATGGCGGCGCAGACAAGATGTATATGCCATTTTTCAACTTTGAATACTTAGCTGGCCCAAATCTTTCGAGTGAGACTGGGTCAGGGCAAGTTTATAAACTGGTGCGCCAATCAAGCGCCGAAGAAGTGCTAGCCAATGTGGCTTCCGTATTCGACGTATCTGGAAGCATAAACAAGTATCCAGATTTTAATGAAACTAATCCCGGATATTTCTTTGGACAGTCAAAAGATCCTTGGGGCTATGACGGACAGAATCCGGTCATTTCTTTATGGTGGTCAGGGACGGCATCTTGGAATTACTCAAACCCAATTGCCTACCCAGCTAGCGAATGTGAGCAAACCGACGAAGCGGGTAACTGCAGCAGCTGGACAGAATACAAGCCCACCCCTGAGCTCCTACCCACTCGTGAAGAAGCCGTAGCCAAAGCTCTCGAGGTCTTCAATGCCACAGGCCTAAGCGTCACTGAAGGTGATCTTCGTGTCGACATCTCCGAGTGGGGGGTTAATGTCTCTGCCGCTCTAAATGTTGACGGATCGCCAACCAATATCGAGTGGTACCTAGGTTGGTCATCAACCGGAGTCATTAGCTATGCCGGTGGTCACTCAGTCGTGCCTGAGGCTATGGGTACCTTCGACACTATTTCAGCGCTCGATTCTGTTGCCCGCCTGGCCGACTGGCGTTGGAGTGGCTCCCCTTCATCAATCTTCTACGAGAAGTTTCAGCCAAGCTACGCATCAATCGAACCCGCTCCGTTTATTCGGGGCGACGATTCAGCAGTTTCCGAGTCGCCTTCAGATGGCGGGGAAGCCTCCTCAGACGTAGTTGAGCCGACGCCCATAACCATTGATGAGCCGATTCCAGGGGATCAGCCTGAACCGGAGACGAGAGTATTGACGATTATGGAAGCCGAAAGTGCATTGCTTAGCGTCTGGGATGCCAACGGCGAAGTCTGGCTAGTTCCGGGGTTCATCTTGGTTAACGATCAGGGTTGGTTCGGCGCCGTGATATCCCTTATCGAAGGAGTTCTAGAGCTACCTAAGGAAACAGAGATTGACATCGTTCCGATGCCGGCTGAAGACTCAGACTTGAGTAATAAGTAGCAAGGTCTTTCCTTTAATCTCTAACTTTAAACCAGCGAGCTTGGCGACTTTTTTTAGGTCACCAAGCTCGATTGGTTTTGGGGCAATCGTTAGTGCGGCGCGAATAAAGTTTCCCTTGGATTGCTTGTTGAAATGATTCAGAGCCTTACGAATCCCTCCGGACCCTTCAGAAACTATTGCCACCTCATAGGATTCAATCCAACTTGGAATTGGAGCTAACAGAGAATAGGACTTTGAGCGCAAGTCAACAATTAGTTCGCCACGAAAATGTTCCCAAACTCCTTCGTGTGCGCTTGCCCAAATTGACCGAAGATTCATGCCAGGAAGTTTGGCGCCTGCAGAAAGTCGGTAGTTAGGAATCTCATCCAAGGCCGAAATTAGTCCAAACAGTGATGACTGAATAAACACCGATTCTTTGGCACGCGCAAGCTGTTGCTTAGTTAAGTCACCTAATTTCAGTGCATCAAACAGGACTCCGGTGTAGCGATCGATTGCCGGCATAGTCTTAGGTTCAGCAAGCTCAAGGTTCACCTGCAGCTCACCAAGTTTGTTTGGCCCAAGCTTTAGTGCCATCAAGGCCTGCTTAGGCTTGTTCGATAGTGAAATAGTTTTGCGAACCAACATGGATCGAACCGAGTCGAGCTCAGGAAACGAGACCTGAATCGGCAAGCCACTACCACCAGGTTGTTTTGATTCCGAAGGTGGTAAGAGAAAAATCACTAATCCACCACTTGGCTAGAAGGACTAACCCCTACGCCAAAGAGGCATTGCGGGCCACAACAGTGACAACATCGTGTTCGACGCTTAGAAAGCCATCCTCGGCGCTGAAGGTCTTGATCTCACCCTCAGGCAATGTGACACGAACTTCACCACTTGCAAGAATTGCGAGCATCGGCTCGTGTCCTGGAAGCAGACCAATCTCGCCCTCGACAGTCTTGGCGACTACCATTTTTGCGGCACCTGACCAAACCGACGAGTCGGCAGAGACTAGTTCTACTTTTAGCGTCTTCTCGGACAAAGTTAGTTACCGGATTCCTTCTGAATCTTTTCCCATTGACGCTGAACATCCTCAAGTCCACCGACGTTGAAGAAGGCCTGCTCGGCAACGTTATCGAAGTCACCAGCAGCAATCTTCGAGAAGCCCTCGATGGTTTCTTTCAGGGGCACGGTAGATCCTGGAACACCTGTGAACTTGGTAGCCATATAAGTATTCTGAGATAGGAACTGCTGAATACGGCGGGCTCTAGATACTGTGACCTTGTCCTCTTCAGATAGCTCCTCAACACCCAAGATGGCGATAATTTCTTGCAATTCCTTGTTCTTCTGAAGAATCTGCTTCACGCGGACCGCAGTCTCGTAGTGATCCTTCGAGATGTAGCGAGGGTCCAAGATTCTGGAAGTTGACGCAAGTGGGTCCACAGCCGGGTATAGACCCTTGGAGGCAATCTCACGGCTTAGCTCAGTTGTTGCATCAAGGTGGGCGAACGTGGTTGCCGGGGCTGGGTCGGTGTAGTCATCGGCAGGAACATAGATTGCCTGAAGTGAGGTAATCGAGTGTCCACGAGTTGAAGTAATTCTCTCCTGCAAAAGACCCATCTCGTCAGCTAGGTTTGGCTGATAACCCACAGCGGATGGCATACGGCCTAGCAAGGTCGACACCTCAGAACCTGCCTGAGTGAAACGGAAGATGTTGTCAATAAACAGCAAGACGTCTTGCTTTTGAACGTCGCGGAAATACTCCGCCATTGTTAGAGCAGAAAGTGCCACGCGAAGACGCGTGCCTGGTGGCTCGTCCATCTGGCCGAACACGAGAGCTGTCTTGTCGATAACGCCGGACTCAGTCATCTCGTCGATGAGGTCGTTACCTTCTCGGGTACGCTCTCCAACGCCTGCAAACACCGAAACACCATCATGGTCTTCAGCAACGCGGTAAATCATTTCCTGGATCAAAACTGTCTTACCAACACCGGCGCCACCGAAAAGGCCAATCTTTCCACCAAGCACGTATGGGGTTAGAAGGTCAATTACCTTGATACCGGTTTCGAACATCTGAGTCTTGGACTCAAGCTGGTCGAAAGCAGGTGGGTTGCGGTGAATCGGCCAGCGCTCAGTGATCTCAATTTTTTCACCAGGCTTGGCGTTTAGAATCTCGCCGGTCACGTTGAACACGTGACCCTTTGTCACATCACCTACTGGAACCGAAATCGGGGCACCGGTGTCTGAAACACTTGAGCCACGGACTAAACCATCGGTGGGCTTCAAAGCGATGGCACGAACTAAGTCATCACCGAGGTGCTGAGCAACCTCAAGGGTCAGGGTAATCTTTTCCCCCAAAAGGTCGATGTCGGTGGTTAGGGCGTTGTAGATCTCAGGGATGGCATCGTGCGGGAACTCAATGTCAACAACTGGACCGTTAACGCGTGCGATACGCCCGGTACCTGCCTGTGGGGTGGTCTTTTTCTCGGCCATGTTCTTATCTTTCTCTTAGTCCTCGTCGCCGGAGGTGGCTAGTGCATCCGCACCACCGACGATTTCGGAAATCTGTTGGGTAATTTCTGACTGACGTGCCTGGTTGCTCAATCTGGTGTAGTTCAAAATCAACTTCTGAGCGTTATCTGTAGCGCTCTTCATCGCCTTCTGGCGGGCTGCGTGCTCCGAAGCAGAAGACTGGAGCATCGCGTTGAAGATTCGGCTCTCGATGTAAACCGGAAGCAGGGCATCCAAAACCTTTGTGACATCTGGCTCAAATTCGTAGAGCGGGAATACTTCACTTTTACTCGGAGCCTCGACACCCTCAACAATTTCCAAAGGCAGTAGTCGAACCACTTCAGGAACCTGCGAGATCATCGAAACGAAGCGGTTATAGACCAAATGGATTTCATCCACTCCGCCTCCACTGGCGTCAGTATTGAAATCAGCTACCACTGCATCGGCAATTGCCTTTGCGGTGTCGAATTCTGGAAGATCAGTTCCCCCAATCCACTGCTGGCGTGAATCGCGTCGGCGGAAATTGAAGTATCCAACTGCCTTGCGGCCCACCAGGTAGTAAACGACGTCTTTCCCCTGGGATTTAAGCAGAGTTGTAAGTTGCTCAACTTCCTTCAGAACGTTTGAAGAGAAGGCTCCAGCCAAACCTCGGTCCGATGTGAAGATTACAATTGCCGCGCGCTCGATAGTCTCGGGCTCGGTTGTCAGCGGGTGATCGATGTTCGAGTAAGTTGCAACTGCGGATACCGCACGTGTCACAGCTTTGGAATAAGGAGTCGAGGCGGCAACGCGCTGCTGCGCCTTGTAAATGCGAGAAGCTGAAATCAACTCCATGGCGCGAGTTATTTTCTTGGTGGTCTGTGCCGACTTGATTTTCTGTCGGTAGACCCTTAGCTGTGCTCCCATTTTGCTCCTTCCTTGACTCTTAGCGATCGGCTTTGGCGCTTAGCGCTTCTGCTTTACGATCTTTTCCTGGTTTACATCTTCCTCTTCCATCGCGGCAACGCTTTCGTTGCCGACAGAAGCTAGAGGAACACCCTGACCGGTTTGGAAGCCCTTTTTGAACTTCTCTATGGCTCCTTCAAGCTCGCGGACGGTGTCATCTTCGAGGTTGTTGGTTTCACGGATGGTCTCAAGTGCCTTGCTGTTTCGCTTTAGGTAGTCCAAGAACTCAGACTCGAAACGAAGAATGTCCTCAACTGGGACCTCGTCTAGCTTTCCAGAGGTACCAGCCCAGATTGAAACAGTCTGGTCCTCAACTGGGTAAGGCGAGTACTGAGGCTGCTTTAGAAGTTCCATCAGTCGTGCTCCACGAGCTAGCTGCTGGCGCGATGCGGCATCAAGGTCTGATGCAAACATGGCAAATGCCTCTAGCGAGCGGTACTGAGCAAGCTCTAGCTTCAGAGTTCCAGAAACCTTCTTGATTCCCTTGACCTGAGCAGCTCCACCAACACGAGAGACCGAGATTCCTACGTCAATTGCTGGACGCTGGTTCGAGTTGAATAGGTCTGACTGCAAGAAGATCTGTCCATCGGTGATTGAGATCACGTTGGTAGGGATGTATGCAGAAACGTCGTTTGCTTTGGTTTCGATGATTGGTAATCCAGTCATTGATCCGGCACCCAATTCGTCATTTAGCTTCGCACAACGCTCTAGCAAACGAGAGTGCAGGTAGAAGACGTCTCCAGGGTAAGCCTCGCGGCCAGGCGGGCGACGAAGAAGAAGTGATACCGCACGGTAGGCCTCGGCTTGCTTGGAAAGGTCATCAAAGATGATTAGGACGTGCTTGCCACCATACATCCAGTGTTGACCAATTGCGCTACCGGTGTAAGGAGCAAGGTACTTGAAACCAGCTGGGTCTGATGCAGGAGAGGCAACGATTGTTGTGTACTCCATCGCACCGGCTTCTTCCAAAGCGGCCTTTACGCCAGCGATGGTAGAACCTTTTTGACCGATTGCAACGTAGATGCAACGAACCTGCTGCTTGGTATCACCGGTTGCCCAGTTGGACTTCTGGTTGATGATGGTGTCGATAGCAATTGCAGTCTTGCCGGTCTGACGGTCACCGATAATTAGCTGGCGCTGCCCACGACCTACTGGAATCATGGCGTCGATGGCCTTGATGCCGGTCTGCAGTGGTTCGTGAACAGACTTTCTGGCCATAACGCCCGGTGCCTGAAGCTCTAGTGCGCGCCGGCCTTCGGCCTTGATCTCGCCTTGGCCGTCAATTGGGTTGCCCAGTGGGTCAACCACACGACCTAGGTAGCCGTCACCAACAGGAACTGAGAGAACTTCGCCGGTGCGCTGAACTTCCATGCCCTCTTCGATGCCCTCAAAGTTTCCGAGCACAACCGTACCAATTTGACGCTCGTCAAGATTTAGTGCAAGGCCCAGAGTGCCGTCAGCGAATTTCAATAGCTCGTTGGCCATCGCACTTGGAAGACCCTCTACGTGCGCGATACCGTCACCGGCGTCGATTACGTGGCCCACCTCGTTTCGAGAAGCCTTGTCTGACTCATAGGAGTTTACGAATCCCTTAAGGGCGTCGCGAATCTCATCCGGGCTGATTTTCAGATCTGCCATGTGCTTCCTCTACTTCTGGGGCGAACCCCGGTTAGACGTTGGCCTAAGCCAGCATCATCCTTGCTTGCTTGAGACGGTTAGCAACGCTTCCGTCGATAATTTCTCCAGCGACTTGTACCTTCACTCCACCGAGGATTGCTGGATCTACCTCAATGTTTAGTTTCAAAGCGTGTCCGTAGTTCTTGGACAAGGCACTCTCCAGTGCTAATTTCTGCTGATCGCTCAGCGCAGCAGCAACCGTTACGTTCGCAACTAGACGCTCCGCGTACGCTGCAAGCAACTTGCCGAACTCCTCTAGAACAACAGAAAGGCGACGTCTGGTGGAACCAACCACAGCGAATCGAATTAGCAACCCGGCTTCGGCTTCGAACTTACCTGCAAGGAGATTGTTCACCAGACCAATCTTCTGATCGCTTGAGGCCTGCCTGGAGGCAAGTGCGATCTGAAGCTGCTGATCTGAGTCGACCACCTGACGGAATTCAAATAGGTCAGCTTCTAGACCCACCAGCTTGTCGGATTTGGCGGCGATTGACGCAACTGCGTGAACTGCCAGCTGCTCAAGTGCTCGCACTAAGTCAGATCCGGCAGACCAACGAAGATCAACCAGCTTGGCAACGAAGTCAACACTCTTAGAAGATACGCTCTTGCCGAAGACAGCACCAAGTGCCGCCTTCTTCGAAGCGATCTCGGCGGAAGGGTCCGAGAGAATGTTGCGCAATTGCTTAGAGTCAGCAACGGCCGAACCAATCGCGAATAATTCCTCCGCGAATTTTAGGTCGGCGTCAATTAGCAGAGGCGTGATTAGTTCCTTCGCCGCTGCTACCGCTTGTCTAGTTGAGCTGGACATAATTCTTTAGCTGCCTGCTTTCGAAGACTCGATGTCTCTCAAGAAGTCGTCAACGACCTTTGCGGCGGTTGCGCTGTCCTTCAAGCTTTCACTAACCACCTTGGAGGCTAGATCGATTGCCATGGAACCAACTTCAGCTCTCAAAGAAATAAGTGCAGCCTGGCGCTCCGACTCAATCTGTGCTTTAGCAGTTGCGGCGATGCGGGCTGCCTCGGCCTGGGCTTGCTCTTTCAATTCGGCAAGAATTGCAGCGCCTTCGGCGCGAGCCTCTTCTCGAATTGCGCTAGCCTCGGCGCGAGTATTCTCCTGAGCTTTTGAGATCTCGTCTGTTTTAGCCGCTGCCTCAGCCTGAGCTTTTGCAGCCGCGGCAAGGCCTCCCTCGATAGCTTCAGTTCTGGCGTCCAAGGTCTTTTTGAAATTCGGAAGAACCTTGAACCAAAAGAACGTGAGCATAATCACAAATACGACCGACGACCAAAGGATGTCGTAGTCAGCCGGTAGCAGTGGGTTTTTTGCTTCACCCTCTACTGCGGCGACGATGATCCTTGAAATCATTGTTTAGTCCTGACTTGATTTAGGCGAAGATGAATGGGGTTGCTAGACCAATTAGAGCTAGCGCTTCGGTGAAGGCGATACCAAGCCACATTGTGACCTGAAGCCTTGAAGCTAGTTCCGGCTGGCGTGCGATGGATTCGATTGTCTTAGATACAACTAGACCTACACCGATTCCAGGACCGATTGCAGCTAGACCGTAGCCAACTACAGCGATGTTGCCCGATAGCTCGGCGATGTTTGTGATGTCCACTTGTTTTTTCCCTTCCGTGGTTTTTCCCTGACGGTTGTCAGTTTTCTTTAGTGCTCATCTGCCAGTGCCAACTGAATGTAAACAGTTGTTAGCAGGGTGAACACGTAAGCCTGTAGGAATGACACCAGAATCTCAAAGAGAGTGAAGGCGAATCCAAATACAAATGTTCCAATTCCGAAGAATTTGAAGAAGCCATCTGCGTAAAAGAAGAAGAACTGGGTAGCCCCGAAACAAAGCACCAGCAAGAGGTGTCCGGCCACCATATTCATGGTTAGACGAAGAGCCAAGGTCACAGGTCTCAGGATGAAGGTCGAGAGGAACTCGATTGGGGTGACCATCACATATAGGGCTGGTGGGACACCGGATGGGAACAGCGAGTGCTTGAAGAATCCAAATCCATATTTTTTCATGCCCGCGTAGATAAAGGTCACGTAGGCGGCCAAAGCTAAAACTATTGGCAAACCAATTACTGAAGATGCCGCGATGTTCAACCCTGGAATGATTCCCGTGATATTCATGCCCAGAACTGTGAAGAAGATCGTTGTTAGCAAAGGTAGGAACCGGTCCCCGTCAACTTTTCCAAGCTGACCGTGAGCAATACTGGTGCGAACGAAATTGAGGGAAATCTCCCCCATCAACTGGAACTTAGTTGGAACAAAACTCTGGTTGCGGTTAGCTTTTTCAAACTGACGGGTCCACAGATAGAACAGCACCAGCAGTAGCGAGACCACTAGAAGGCGAATCAACATGATTCTGTTCAGGGCAAATGGAGTGCCCTCAAAAGCCACGATTTCTGGGTAAAACTCCATGATGGAGGGACCCTTGTAATTGCCCGATTCGTCGGTTACCGCGGCCTTTATTAGAAGGCTCAGTGCGTTATCTAGCAGGGCGGGCTCCTGTTTCGGGGCGAGCAATCTCGCGGCGATTTACAGTGTCAATGCCCCATTCTTTGCGGCATCCCAAAAAGTGTATCAAGAAAAAACTAGCTCTCGACCACGGGGATACGGGCTGAAAGCACGGCAATGCTGTCAATTACTAGCGACCCCAAAATCGCAGCAACTAGAGTCAGAAACAGAACCGGTCCATTTACGAATTCAGCACCTTGAAGAGCCCTAGCCAAAAGAGCAAAGCCAATCAGCTTTACTAGCCAGCCGCCCATCACCACCCCAAAAAAGCCAGCCAGAGAAAGCTTTCTACCAATAAGCATGCTGATCACAGTTAGGGACCCAAACAAAAAAGCTAGAGCAGACCCAATCAAGGCGCTAACAACTCCGTTTATACCCTCAACGAAATAGCCTCCGACAGATCCAAGCGAAGCAATTAAGCCAGTTAGCAGAGCCGTTTGGCCAAGGACTTTCTTAAAAAGCTGGTCAGCCGAGGTAGCTGGTTTCATAGTGATTTTGCTCGCTTTCTTCTTCGTTCAATAACTGGCCAGACGGTGTAGGTCAACACAGGAATTCCAGCTACCGCCGCAAGCAGAAATGCCAGGTCTGCTGGAATAAACAACAGCGCTAGTGCGCTGAAAGAGATAACGGCGGTCCAAAGGTAAAACACAATCACCGAACCAATATGACTGTGACCAAAGTCCTGAAGTTTATGGTGGATGTGTTTGCGGTCTGCAGAAAATGGTGACTTTCCCGCCCGAAGCCTTCGAAGTACGGCGAGAGTCAGGTCTAGCAAAGGTAACAACAAAATAGCAAAAGGCAGAACTAGCGGCAAAAAGGCTGGGGCTAACACTGCATTGGAAACTGCGCCAGGATCTACCTGCCCAGTCACCGCCAAAGCCGAAGTTGCCATCAATAGTCCAAGAAGCATTGCGCCAGAATCTCCCATAAAAATCTTGGCTTTGTGCCAGTTCAGTGGAAGGAATCCCAGGCAGACTCCGATTACTATCGCTGAGATTAGCGAGGCTAAGTTGAAGTAGTTTGTTGGGGAAGTCTCCTGAGCCAAAAGATACGTGTAAACAAAGAACACGCTGGTTCCAATTAGAACTACTCCCGCAACTAGCCCATCTAGTCCATCAATGAAGTTCACCGCGTTCATGACCAGCACGGTGACAAAAATGGTGACCACAATCGAAACCCCATAGCTTCCAATCACAAGTCCTGCAATCGGCAGTGAAACTATCTGCACCCCCTGCCAGGCCAGGATTCCAGCTGCCATAAATTGGCCCGCCAGCTTGATTGTCCAGTCCAAATCCAGAATGTCGTCCAACACCCCGATAACTGCAATCAAGGTTGCAGCAGCAGCTATTGAGAGAATGTGGATTGGATCATCAAATACCGAGCGGAACCAACCAAGGGAAGCTGCAACCGACAGGGAGATTAAGAAACCGACCAGCATCGCTAGGCCACCAATTCGAGGTGTCGGATCGGTGTGAACGTCACGCTCTCGGATCTCGGGCATGATTGAATGCTTCCGACTTAATCGGAGAGTCAAAAAAGTTGCAGCAAAAGTCACAACGGCAGCAACCGCCATAATCAGCAAATATGCTCTCAACTTTTACGCCTTTAGGAAATCGCCGAGGACAGTAGCGAGCTTTTGCTCGCTAAGTGCTCCGCGCCTTACAATCTTGACTTTTCCAGTAGTGACAAGTTCACCCTCATCGGAGTAGGTGTCGACCAGATCAGTCATGTCGAGAATTGTTGATGCCTCACCCTTGGGACTTGCTCCCCCATCCAAGTAAACCTTCACCTTATTGCCGAGGTGCTTTTCGGCATGCTGGCAGGTTGTAGCAGCTGGCTCCCCTGTTAGGTTGGCACTTGAAACCGCTAATGGTCCGGTTTCCTGCAATAGAGCCAACGCTATTTTGTGATCTGGCATCCGAAGTGCGACCGTGCCCTTGGTTTCTCCAAGGTCCCAGGTCAACGAAGGTTGAGCTTTCAAAATCATCGTAAGAGCACCGGGCCAAAAAGTATCGGCGAGCTTGTGAGCCAACTGCGGAATTTCCTGAGCCAGTCCCTCAAGTGCTGCAGCATTTCCGATTAGTACTGGCGGGGGCGACTGCCTGTCTCTACCCTTGGCGTCTAAAAGTTTCTGAACGCCTTCGTGCGAAAAAGCATCGCAAGCCAAACCATAAACTGTGTCGGTTGGAACAACCACGAGTTCTTTCCGACCCAGCGCTGCCTTAGCCAGTCTCATACCGGTAAGTAAGTCAGTGTCGACAGAACAGTCGTAAATTCGCTCCACTCCAACACCGCCTATTGCTTCCGCCGCTAGGGCTTTCTCGCGCAAATCATCCGGACTTTGCCGGCTAGGTCCTGGCGTGATTCAACTTCTTGCCATCCCTCGGTTAATAGTAGTTCACTGATTTTGGGGCCTTGGGTGTGCGCATGCTCCAGAACTAATTGCCCGCCAGGCTTCAGCAGGTATAGCGCTCTTGTGGAAATTTGCCTTATTACGTCCAGGCCATCTTGCCCCCCGTACAGAGCAATACTCGGGTCATGCAACTGCACCTCCAAATCAATTGGGACCGCAGTATCTGGAATGTATGGAGGATTAGAAATCACCATATCTAGCCCAGCTTCGAGTTCTGGAAAGGCACCGGCTAGATTTTCGTTCCTGCAATTACTTGGGTCAAGACCATATTTCTGATAATTCCTCTTCAGAAAATCGAAAGCGACTTTGGAAAGCTCAACAGCATAAACAGTCGACCCCAAAAGTTCTGTAGTCAGTGAAATCGCAATTGCCCCGCTTCCAGAGCACAAATCAATGATTGATGGATTCTTCACAAGGCGAATTTTCTCGATGGCTAGGTCAACTAGCTGTTCAGTCTCGGGGCGGGGGACAAAAACCCCCGGGCCAACCTCAAGCTCTAAAAATCTAAAAGGGGCCACCCCGGTGATGTGCTGCAGCGGTTCACGTTTTTCGCGGCGTTCCAAAGCAGTGCGGAACTCTTCGACCAGATGATCTGGAAACATCTTTTTGCTAAACACCGACATATTAAGTTCGGATCTTTCAATCCCAAGTACAAAGCAGCCAAGCAGTTCCGCATCGGAAGCAGGGGAATTCACTCCTGCAGCAAACAGTTTCTCAGTGGCAGCCTCGAGCAATTCCGAGATCAGCACTTATTTATCTCCTAGCGCTGCCAGTCTGGCTTCTTCGTCGGTCTTTATCGCACTTTGAACAACCGGCTCCAACGCGCCGTCCATTACTTGGTCTAAGTTGTAGGACTTATATCCAGTACGGTGATCAGCAATACGGTTTTCTGGGAAGTTATAGGTCCTAATTCGCTCTGATCGGTCCACCGATCTAACCTGCGATTTTCTAGCAGCAGACTGCTCAGCATCAATTGCCTCCTGCTTCGCAGCCAAGAGTCTGGCGCGAAGTACTCGCATGGCAGCTTCTCGGTTTTGAAGCTGAGACTTCTCGTTCTGCATTGACACGACGATTCCAGTTGCAAGGTGGGTAATTCGAACAGCGGAGTCGGTTGTGTTCACTGACTGCCCACCAGGACCTGAAGAGCGAAACACATCAACGCGAATATCGTTTTGGCTGATTTCGACCTCTTCGGGTTCATCAACCTCTGGAAAGACCAATACTCCAGCGGCGGAAGTGTGAATTCGACCTTGAGTTTCGGTCACTGGCACTCTCTGAACCCGGTGAACTCCGCCTTCATACTTCAAGTGAGCCCAAACTCCCTCAGCGGGGTCATTTGAATTGCCCTTGATTGCAAGCTGAACGTCCTTGTATCCACCAAGATCAGATTCGTTCTTGTCCAGAATCTCAGTTTTCCAACCTTTTGAGTTGCAGTACTGGATATACATCCTGAGTAAATCAGCCGCGAACAAAGCTGATTCAGCCCCACCTTCGCCAGCCTTGATTTCCATAATTACATCGCGACCGTCATCTGGATCTCTTGGGATCAGCAACCGACGAAGTTTTTCATTAGCCTCAGTAAGTTTTTGCTCAACCGCTGGCAGCTCGGCTGCAAAAGCTTCGTCTTCTTTAGCCAGTTCCTTAGTGGCAGCCAAATCCTCGTTGAGCTCTACCACTTGGTGATAAGCAGAAACGATAGCGCTTACTTCTGCATATCTGCGGTTGAGTTTTTTTGCCAATGCTGGATTCTGATGCACTGCTGCATCCGATAGCTGCTCCTGAAGCTGCGCATGCTCAGCCAGCAGGGGCTGGACTGAATCAAGCATTATTCTCCGTCAGAACCAGCAGGAATAGGCATCGACTTTTGAACCTGCATCAGGAACTCAACGTTGCTTGAGGTTTCTTTCAGTCTGTTGAGAACCAGCTCAAGAGCCTGCTGCTGCTCGAGGCCGGCAAGCGCACGACGAAGCTTCCAAATAATCTTGGTCTCGTCCGGATTCATCAAAATCTCTTCGCGCCTAGTTCCAGAAGCGTTAAGGTCAACCGCTGGGAATATTCTCTTGTCAGCTAGTGAGCGTGACAGGCGAAGTTCCATGTTTCCAGTTCCCTTAAACTCTTCGAAGATTACCTCGTCCATCTTGGATCCGGTCTCAACTAGAGCAGTTGCCAAAATGGTAAGTGATCCGCCATCTTCAATGTTTCTAGCGGCACCAAAGAATCGCTTTGGTGGGTAAAGCGCTGACGAGTCAACACCACCAGAAAGAATTCGTCCCGATGCGGGAGCGCTTAAGTTGTATGCGCGTCCAAGACGAGTGATCGAGTCAAGCAAGACAACAACGTCGTGACCTAGTTCTACTAGACGCTTAGCGCGCTCAATCGCAAGCTCGGCCACGGTTGTGTGGTCTTCAGCTGGACGGTCAAATGTGGAAGCAATAACTTCTCCCTTGACCGTTCGCTGCATGTCGGTTACTTCCTCAGGACGCTCGTCAACCAAGACCACCATCAGGTGAACTTCAGGATTATTGGTTGCTATGGCATTGGCAATCGCCTGCAGAACCAGGGTTTTACCTGCCTTTGGAGGCGAGACAATTAGTCCACGCTGACCCTTACCAATTGGCGCCACCAAGTCAATAATTCGAGTGGAGAGTTTGTTAGCTTCGGTCTCAAGGCGAAGTCTGGTCTGTGGGTAAAGCGGAGTTAGCTTGCCAAACTCGACTCTCTCAGTCGAACCATCCTGGTCGAGGCCGTTTACTGAGTCAACGCGAACTAACGCATTGAACTTCTGGCGGCCCTGACCCTCACCTTCACGAGGCTGGCGAATGGCTCCGACAACTGCGTCACCTTTTCTGAGTCCATACTTTTTGACCTGACCCAGGGAAACGTAAACGTCGTTTGGACCAGGCAGGTATCCGCTGGTGCGAACGAACGCGTAGTTGTCCAGCACATCTAGAATTCCAGCAACGCTGATTAGAACGTCATCTGGGGAAATTTCCGGTTCGGCCTCGTCGCGGTCTGAACCGCTGCCCCCGCGTCGACGGTCACGGTCACGGTAGCGATTGCGGTTTCGTGAATTACGTCCGCCACCACGGCGATCCTCATCAAAGTCTCGATTTCTGCGTCGATCACCAGAGTCGGAATTTGACTCTCTAGCTGGCGCTTCGCTTGAAGCTGAGTCGCTAGCTTTTGGGTTTTCCCTGGGGGCTTTAGCTTCGCCAGATTCTGACTTGTCCTCTGCTGGCTTAGCACTTCTAGTGCGAGTCTTTTTGGTTGCGGATTCTGATGCCTCCGCCGGAGCTGCTGTTTCTGCTACAGCTCTTCTTGATTTGCGAACCGGCTTGGTGTCTTGGACTTCATCCATTTATTTGATTGCTCTTTCTTGAGTGATTCATTAATCGACTTGAGAAAATCTGATTATCGCCAACACGATTTGAATCGTGTGGTATCGCAGTTATGTTCTGCGGGGATTGCACCTAGATTTGACGCTTATTTGCCGTCTTGTTTTTGGTGTACCTCTAGCGTAGCACCTTTGTTGTCCACGGCCAAAAGCAGCGGTTGCCACTTTGGGTACTTCTTTTCCACTAAATCCTTGGCTCTCAGGCGCTGGGCGGGGTCGCTCGCTAAGACCAATACCGAAGGTCCCGCGCCTGAAACCACAGCGGCATGCCCGTTTGACCTAAGCAGTTGTATCAACTGATCGGTTTCTGGCATCGCAGCTGCACGGTAGTTTTGGTGAAGCCTGTCTTCGGTTGCTGCAAAAAGTAGCTCTGGCGACTGAACCATCGCAGCCACCAGTAAAGCTGAGCGAGAAACGTTGAAAACAGCGTCGGCGTGTGGAACAGATTCAGGTTGCATGGACCTTGCGAGTTCAGTTGACATCTTGGTGCTAGGAACCAAAACCAAAGGTGAAACCCCGCGGTGCACCGAAAGCTTTTTAGTGTGTGGGCCAATCTCGTCTTCCCAAGCAATGCTCATCCCTCCAAAAAGAGCCGGCGCTACATTGTCTGGGTGGTTTTCAAACTCGGTGGCAATATCAAGCATTACTTTGTCGCTGACTACGGCAATGCCCTCAAGTAGGCCCTTTGCGGCCATAATTCCAGAAACCACAGCAGCTCCGGATGATCCCATTCCGCGACCGTGAGGAATTCTATTTAATGCTTTGAGCGCAAGTCCTGGGGCGGGCTGCTTCAGGCGCTTGAAAGTTTCAAGAATTGCTCTGACGACTAAATGAGATTCATCTAGCGGCACTTGGCCTTCGCCTTCACCGCTTACAACCACAGAAATAGTCCCCGGCTTGGTGGCAGTGACCTCTAGATCGTCGTAGTAAGAAAGTGCAATTCCAAGAGTGTCAAATCCAGGTCCGAGGTTTGCAGAAGTTGCTGGAACTCTTACCCTTACTAAAGTGCCTTCGGCGACAGTCATTTTCTAAGCCAATCCCAATCGCTCCGCTACCTCAGCTGCGTTGGTGGATACAGCCTCTGGGGTAATCTCGTTGCCAGCTTCGTCTTTCAGTGCCCACATCGGGTCCTTCAATCCGTGACCTGTGACAGTCACAACAATTAGAGCACCAGCAAAACTTTCGCCGGTCTTAGATGCCTTGTATAAACCAGCCGCTCCGGTAGCCGAGCTTGGCTCAACAAACACTCCGAGCTCCTGGGATAAAAAGCGGTGCATCCACAAAATTTCCTTATCAGAGACGGCACCAAACTTGCCTTGGGACTTTTCTCTAGCAATTTGTGCCAGATCCCAAGAGGCTGGGTTTCCTATGCGGATTGCGGTGGCAATGGTTTCTGGGTTCTTGACCGGTGAACCCTGAACAAACGGAGCCGAGCCCTCCGCCTGGTAGCCATACATCTTTGGAAGTTTCTTGATTCGGCGGACTTTGAAATCTTCTTGGTATCCCTTGAAATAGGCTGAATAGTTTCCAGCGTTGCCCACTGGTAGAACGTGGATATCCGGACCCTGGCCTAGAGCATCGACAACCTCGAACGCTGCAGTTTTCTGACCCTCAATACGGTCGGGGTTGACAGAGTTAACTAGGTGAACCGGGTAGTTGTCAGATAAATCTCTTGCCAAAGTCAAACAGTCATCAAAGTTTCCCTGCACCTGAAGAATTTGTGCCTTGTGAGCCACCGCCTGGCTGAGTTTGCCGAGAGTAATCTTGCCCTCTGGAACTAGAACGACGGACTTGATACCGGCTGCCGCCGCGTAGGCTGCCGCTGAGGCGGATGTGTTTCCAGTCGAAGCGCAAATGACAGCTCTAGCTCCATGTCCAACTGCCTTTGATACGGCCATTGTCATACCGCGGTCTTTGAATGATCCTGTTGGGTTCATTCCTTCAAACTTTAGATAAACCCGGTCAGCCCCGACGAGCTTGGCTAGAGCAGGAGCTGGCACCAGCGGGGTGCCACCTTCTCCGAGGGTGATGATTGGAGTGCTTTTGTCAACGTCAAGACGCGAGAAGTACTCATTAATTACCCCTCGCCACTGATGAGCTTTCTTCGGTTTACCAAACACGGTAAACACTCCTTTCCAAGGAACTAAATGAAAAACTAGTGTCTTGCATCATCAAAGACCCTCTACTCGAATGAATGATGAAACTTGCTCCACCGCATCGTTTAACTTGAGAGCCTCAACCACATCAGTCAACGCTGCATCACTGGCTATGTGAGTTCCGATTGCCAAGCTTGCAGTCGCGGCATCGTGACCCAAAACGGCCTGCTCGACTGTTTCTATCGACACGTTGTGAGCGGAGAACAAGCTAGCAATTTTGGCCAGCACACCGGGCTGGTCCTTAACTTCAAGTTGAATAACGTACCTGGTCTGAACTCGACCCATGTCAAGAACTTCAAAGTTGGCGTGAATCGAATCGGCAAGCCCCGGTCCTCCGGCCACATGTCGTTTGGCAGCTGAAACAACATCTCCCAAAATCGCCGAAGCGGTTTGAGTTCCGCCAGCTCCGGATCCGTAGAACATCAAACGGCCAGCTGCTTCTGCTTCCACAAACACTGCGTTATAGGCTCCGTCAACTGATGCAAGAGGGTGGTTTCTTGGAACTAAAGCTGGGTAAACCCTAACCGAGACACCTTCTGGCCCAGCAGCATCGGCTTCAATGAATTCGCAAATTGCCAATAATTTGATGACAAATCCATCACGCTTGGCAGCTTTAATTTGCTCAGCGGTGACTGAAGTGATGCCTTCGCGATAAACCTTTTCCAGGGGAACTTCAGTGTGAAAAGCCAGCGATGCCAAAATTGCAGCTTTTTGAGCTGCGTCGAAGCCGTCAACATCCAAAGACGGATCTGCTTCCAAGTAGCCAAGTTCGGTAGCTTCCTTCATTGCTGTCTCCAATGAAACACCGCTTTTATCCATTCGATCAAGAATGTAGTTGGTCGAGCCGTTCACGATTCCCATAATGCGCTTGACTCGATCTCCCGCTAGAGATTCTCGCAATGGGCGAATGATTGGGATTGCTGCTGCAACCGAAGCCTCAAAATAAAGTTGTGCTCCCACTTGTTCGGCTGCATTGAAAAGCTCTGATCCGTGAGTTGCTAACAAAGCCTTGTTGGCAGTTATTACATCTGATCCGGAATTTAAGGCAAGAAGTATGTAATCTTTAGCAGGCTGTAGGCCCCCCATAACCTCGATTACGATGTCGGCTCCGAGAATCAGACTCTCGGCATCAGTAGTAAGTAGTTCCTTCGGGAATCCGTTGCGCTTGGTCTTTAGGTCTCGAACAGCAACGCCAACCAATTCAAGCTCGGCACCTACACGCGCAGCTAGCTCTTTTTTCTGATCCAGCAAGAGCCTGGCGACCTCGGCGCCCACCGATCCAGCGCCCAGCAGGGCAACTCGGATGGGACGATACTCACTCAAATTTGACTCCATAATGATTCAAAACTACCTTGTCTTATCTTCCAAGTAGCCAGGGTCGCGCGCAAACATGTCGGCTTCAGTTTCGGCCCTCAAAACTAGCTGTATGTTGCCGTTTTTGACGGCAACGATTGCCGGCCTGGTCACGTAGTTGTAGTTGCTGGCCAGCGAATGACAGTAGGCCCCGGTGGCAGCAACTGCGAGAAGGTCATTTGGGTTTATGTCCTCTGGAAGGTAGCAATTTCGAACCACCACGTCACCGCTTTCACAATGCTTACCAACCACTCTGCTCAAAGCAGGTTTGGCGCCAGAAACCCTTGATGCCAAAATCGGCGAGTAATCGGCGCTATACAGGCTGGGCCTAGCGTTATCGCTCATGCCGCCATCGATACTCACGTACTTTCTGACGCCGGTAACACCGTCCTCTTTGAGCTGGACATCTTTGATGGTCCCGACGTTATAAAGAGTGATTCCGGCGGGACCAGAAATTACTCGTCCTGGCTCAAAGCACAAAATCGGAACCGCAATTTCAAGTTCACCGCAGATTGTTGCGACTTCATCGGCAATACGATCAGCAAACTCAGTAATTTCTGGTGCATCGTCGCTCGAGGTGTAATTTATTCCAAACCCTCCCCCAACATTTAGCTCAGGAACAGCTCCGCCTGCAAGTAACAGTTTGTGAAGAGGTAGCAATCGGCGTATTGACTCTATGAAGCCCTCAAGTGCAAAAATTTGCGAGCCAATATGGGAGTGAAGCCCAAGAAACTTTAGGTGCGAGTGTGATCGGATTTTTTCAACTAAAACCGGCACATCCGAAATTGCGATACCAAACTTCTGATCTTCTCGAGCCGTTGCTAGGTACTCGTGGGTGTGTGCATGCACTCCGGCGTTCACTCGGATGCGAACTGGCTGAATTTTGTCTTGCGCACCGGCTACGGACGCAATTCGTTCGATTTCAATCTCGGAGTCAATAACAATCGCCCCAACATTTGCGGTCACAGCTCTGCCAATTTCGTAGAGCGACTTGTTGTTTCCGTGAAGACCAATGCGGTCGGGGCTAATTCCACCGGCAAGGGCAAGGGCAAGCTCGCCACCTGTTGAAACATCAAGATTTAGTCCAAGTTGGTCAATCCACTTCACTATCTCGGTTGTCAGAAGTGACTTACCGGCGTAGTAAGTCTTCGAGCTTGTTCCGATGCGAGAACAAGAATTCTCAAAGGCGCTTTTTACTTTTTTAGCTCTTGCAAAAAAGTCATCTTGGTCAATCACCATCAGAGGCGTTCCGAACTTAGTGGCCAGCTCGGCAACTGGAATTCCTGCAATGGAAACATCCCCTGCAGGTGTTCTTGCAAGTCCACTAGGCCACACGCCAGCATCTACCTGGTTTAGGTCCTTTGGCTCCGAAAGCCAGCTAGGTGCGAATTTGTTGTGTCCCACGATTACATCCGCTCTGGAGCTGCAACGCCAAGTAGACCAAGTCCATTCCTCAAGACAACTCCAGCCGCATCGTTCAACCAAAGCCTGGTGCAGTGAATAGCCTCAACTGGCTTATCGGCAAGGGGTATTACGCGACAGTTGTCATACCAGCGGTGATAGCTACCTGCTACCTCTTCCAAATACCTGGCGATGCGATGAGGCTCTCTGAATTCAGCAGACTGGGCAGCCAGCCTCGGAAATTCACCGAGCTTCGCGAGCAGGTCGGTCTCGGTGGCGTGGTTCAAAAGAGATGGATCAAAGATTGAATGGTCAACGCTCATGCTCTTGGCGTTTACAGCCACCTGCTGGGTGCGAGCGTGAGCGTATTGAACGTAGAAAACCGGGTTGTCATTTGTCTTTTTGGAAAGCTGCGCTAAGTCAATGTCCAGTTGCGAGTTTGAGGAGGATCTTGCGAGCGCATATCTAGCCGCGTCCACGCCTACTGCCTCAACTAGATCTTCCATTGTTACAACGGTTCCAGCGCGCTTGGACATTCTTACTGGTTCACCATCACGCAGTAAATTCACCATCTGGCCAATAAGAATTTCAAGGTTTACTCCTGGCTCGTCACCAAACGCGGCACACATCGCCATCATTCGCTGAACATAACCGTGGTGATCGGCTCCGAGCATAATCAAACAACGGTCAAAACCGCGCTCACGCTTGTCTAGGTAGTATGCCAAGTCTCCTGCGATGTAAGCAGGCTTGCCGTCGGATTTAACAATTACGCGGTCACGGTCATCACCAAACTCTGTCGAGCGAAGCCAGACGGCGCCGTCGTCGTCGAAAACATGACCCAGTTCGCGCAGCCGTTTGATGGCTCCATCAACGGCCCTTGATTCATGGAGCGAGTTTTCGTGGAAATAAACATCGAAGTCCACACCAAATTCGTGCAGTGATGCACGAATTTCTTGGAACATAAGCTCTACGCCTTCGGCCCGAAATACCTCCTGCGCATCCTCGTCGCTGAGTGTCAAGATATCCTGGCCTGCAGATTCCATCACTGCGTTGGCGATTTGCTCAATGTATTCTCCGCCATAGCCATCTTCCGGTGCTGGTAATCCCTTGGCCCTGGCCAGTAAAGACCTTGCAAAACGGTCAATTTGCTCGCCGTGATCGTTGAAGTAATACTCCTTTGTGACAGCTGCCCCTTGGAAAGCCAACACTCGAGCTAACGAGTCACCAACGGCCGCCCAGCGAGTTCCGCCCATGTGAATAGGGCCGGTGGGGTTCGCTGACACAAACTCGAGGTTCATCTTCAGTCCCTTTAGGGTCTGGCCCTGGCCGTAGTCGGGTCCTGCCTCAACAATTGTCTTTGCCAGCATTCCAGCACTGGCCAGATTCAAGGTGATATTGATAAATCCAGGACCTGCTATGTCAACTTTGGAGACCTCGTCAAGAGCCTGGATACGGGGAGCTAGCAGTTCTGCGAAGGCCCGCGGGTTCAAATCGAACTTGCCAGCTAATTGCATGGCAGCATTTGTGGCCCAGTCGCCGTGCTCACGATTTTTTGGCCTTTCAACAACAATCTCGGCAGGCAACTCGGCGTTGGACAGCAAGCCATCGGCTTGCATCTCAACCAAGATGCGGCGAATGGCTTCAGCTAATTCAGCTGGAGTCAAGATTGGCCTCACAATTAGGAGCTAAAAGAATTCAAAGATCTCGGCTGTGAGAAACACCTCAGGAATAAAGGGAATTCTTCTAAATCATACCTAGAAAGGCTCATGTGAAGCCACGCTGTTAGGCTTGAAGCGCATTGCCCCCATAGCTCAGGGGATAGAGCACCGCCCTCCGGAGGCGGGAGCGTAGGTTCGAATCCTACTGGGGGCGCAAACAACTGGCCAGTTGCGAAAGTGCCATTGACCGGTGGCTCAAAGCGTTTTTTACCATCGGCTCAAGCTGCGCCGCTGAGACTTCAAAGCCATCTGGAACAAATATCGGGTCGTACCCGAAACCGTTTTCACCAGACTCGGCAAGGGCAATTCTTCCGGGCCAAACGCCAGTGAAACTCTGTTCCCCCGCGTCGCTCACTAGCGAGATTGTGCAGACGAAACTTGCTTGGCGATTGCCTTCTGGAACGTCTGCCAACTGTGCAAGAAGTAGTTGACGATTTTTCGCATCATCTTTTCCGCCTGACCAGCGCGCCGAGAATATCCCTGGTGATCCGCCAAGAATCTCCACTGCAATTCCAGAGTCATCTGCGATTGCGGCTTTACCGGTGTACTTGAAAGCTGCCCTGGCTTTTATCAATGAATTCTCTAGAAACGAAGAACCGTCTTCTACTGGCTCAGGGCCGTCATAGGCACCAATCGTAAGTCCTTCCACGATTGGCTCAAGAATTGCGGCGACTTCTTTTACTTTGTGCTTGTTGTGTGTAGCCAGGACCAGTTGCAATTAGGGTCTCGGGCTTTCTAAGACTCTTAACTGCATGGCAGTTAGTTCAGCTGTTCCTTTGAGTGCAAGGTCTAGAAGTGCATCTAGCTCCGCACGATCAAAAGGTGCCGCCTCGGCCGTTCCCTGAACTTCGACAAACTTCCCAGAGCCCGTCACCACAACATTCATATCTGTTTCAGCCCGAACGTCTTCTGTGTATGCAAGATCTAGCATTGGCACCTGGTCAATGATTCCAACTGAAATAGCCGCCAGTGAATCTGAAAGGGGCTGCTTTTTTTCGGAGATGAACTTGTTCGCCTTTCCCCATTCAATGGCGTCTACCAGTGCGATGTAAGCGCCAGTAATTGCCGCAGTGCGGGTGCCACCGTCAGCCTGAAGAACGTCGCAATCAATCACAATTGTGTTTTCGCCCAAGGCTTTGAAATCAACGATTGATCGCAACGACCGTCCAATTAACCTTGAAATTTCATGAGTTCTTCCTCCGAGCTTTCCCTTGACGGATTCGCGGTCAGAGCGGTCGTGCGTGGCTCGAGGCAGCATCGAGTACTCAGCCGTTACCCAGCCCTCGCCCTTGCCAACCTTCCAGCGCGGTACGCCGTTCGTGAACGAGGCTGTGCACAGCACTCGGGTTTGGCCAAAGCTAATCAGTGCCGAACCCTCGGCATGGGAAGACCAACCACGCTCAACGCTTACTTCACGTAATTGATCGGGCTTTCGTCCATCTACTCTGTCCAAGGCACTTACTTCCTGTTCTTTTTCTAGAGCTTTTCCACTTTGGAAACTTCTGGTCCCAGAAATCTTCTGGCCAATTTTTCAAATGCCGCAGCGTCACCGGTTGCGCGGAAGCTTAATTCCGGTGCGGCCGAGTCTTTTCGGAGTAAATCATTATCGACCAAGACTTTGTAAAGATCCTTTGCTGTTTCCTCGGCCGATGACACTAACGTGACGTGATCACCCATCACCAGAGAAAGTGCTCCGGTAATTAGAGGGTAGTGGGTGCAGCCAAGCACCAGAGTGTCGACCCCAGCTGCTTTAAGAGGTGCAAGGTATTCCCTAGCAACTTCCAGAATTTCAGGCCCACTTGTAATGCCCTGTTCAACAAACTCCACAAATTTCGGGCATGCCGCACTTATGAGCTCAACATCAACGGCTGCAGCGAAAGCGTCGTCATAAGCTCTGGATGCGATAGTGGCCTGAGTGCCAATAACTCCAACTTTGCCCTTGGAAGTTAGGGCAACTGCACGACGAACAGCCGGTTGAATAACTTCGACAACTGGAATTCCACGGCCTTCGGTGTAACGCTCACGAGCATCTCTCAAGACTGCAGCCGATGCCGAGTTGCAGGCGATAACCAAAACCTTGACACCCTCGTCGACCAGTTTGTCCATAACGCTAAGGGCCAGTTCGCGAACCTCAGAAAGTGGCTTTGGGCCGTAAGGGGTATTGGCAGTGTCTCCAACGTAAATCAGCGATTCGTTGGGAAGCTGGTCGATGATTGCTCGAGCAACCGTGAGACCGCCAACGCCGGAGTCAAACACTCCAATTGGCGCACTACTTCGAGGTTCAATCACGACCCAATTCTATTGCCGGCTCCTCGGGCTAGGCTTGCTTGTGTGCTTTCAACCAGTGCTTTACTAACGGATCGCTACGAGCTAACTATGCTCCGGGCAGCAATTCAGTCTGGGAAAGCCAACCGCAAAGGTGTGTTCGAAGTTTTTTCGAGGAACCTAACGCGCGGCCGAAGATACGGGGTTTTTGCCGGAACCGGGCGACTGCTGGAATTGATACAGCAATTCCGATTCTCGAACGATGAAATATCATGGCTTTTGCAAGAGGACATCGTTGACCAAAAAACAGCTGACTGGCTATCGAGCTACAAATTCACAGGGGACGTTTACGGCTACGCCGAAGGTGAGCTTTACTTCCCATACTCCCCTGTACTGATTGTCGAGTCCACCTTTGCAGAGGCTGTGATTTTGGAAACCTTGATTCTGTCAGTTTTGAACTATGACAGCGCTGTTGCAAGTGCCGCTAGCCGAATGGTCACCGCAGCAGGCTCTAGAAGCGTTTCAGAGATGGGCTCGCGAAGAACTGGCGAGTCATCTGCCGTGGCAGCTGCTCGTGCGGCCTACATTGCGGGCTTTAGCGCCACTTCAAATTTGGAGGCCGGGCGAAGCTTTGGTATCCCAACCATGGGAACTGCATCCCACGCTTTTACTCTTCTTCATGACACTGAGCAAGAAGCATTCCGTGCTCAGCTAGACGCTTTTGGCGAAGACACCACTTTTCTTGTAGACACTTACAACATTGAAGCTGGAATCCAAAACGCCATCGCTGTGGCTGGAACGAATTTGGCTGGAGTGCGAATTGATTCTGGCGACCTCCCAACCGAGGTGGCAAAAGCTAGAAAACTTCTTGACAAGTTAGGGGCAACCAGAACAAAAATTACCGTCACGAATGATCTGGATGAATTTGCAATAGCGTCTTTAGCCGCAGCTCCAGTAGATGCCTACGGGGTGGGGACTTCTGTAGTCACCGGTTCCGGGGTTCCAGCTGCCGGTTTTGTCTACAAAATGGTGGCCTACGAAAATGAGTCTGGTGAATGGTTGGCGGTTTCAAAGCAGTCAGCGAAAAAAACGAACCTTGGTGGACGCAAGCAAGCCTGGCGTAGTCACGACGACAAAGGGATTGCAGTCGCGGAGATGGTCAGTTCTGGAGAAACAAACCACAAAAATGAACACGACAGGCAGTTGCTGGTTCCACTGATTGTCCAAGGCAAGGTCCAATTGGGACTCACCGGAAAACCGGCGGTTCAGTCAGCTAGAGATCATCACGTCCAAGCCAAGGCAGCAATGCCACCCAGTGCGCAGAGACTTACCAAGGGTGATCCTGCAATCCCGACAAAATTTGTTTAGCTTTTATCCTCGTCGCCGGGCTTTAGCTTCGCGTGAATTTCCTTACAGGCTGGGCAGACTGGAAAATTCTTAGGATCGCGTCCAGGAACCCAAACCTTTCCGCAAAGAGCAATGACCGGGATCCCCATGACCGCTGATTCAACAATCTTTTCCTTTTTTACGTAATGTGAGAATCTTTCGTGGTCACCTGGCTCAACCAGCTTCGGTGTAGTTGTGGTGTCAGTACCTAATTCAGATTCCTGTAAAGGCGTGGTCTGACTCAATTGGAATCCCCTTAGTTCGACTCGTTGGCGTCTTGCAAGACGACATCAAAACTCATTTTGACGCTATCTCTTAGAAGCTCAATCTTAACTCTTGCTCCTGCAGGTTCTTGCCTAACTGATGCAGTTAGTTCGCTAGCGGTGGTCACTGGCTTGCCATTAATACTCACAATTACATCCTTAGCCTTGATTCCGGCAGCCTCCGCTGCACCACCAGCGGTAACTTCAACCACCTCGACTCCGACTGAAAAACCAGCGCCGTTATCTGATGACATGGCATCAGAAACAAGTGCTCCCAGCAGTCCGTGACTGGCGGCACCCTGCGAGATTATTTCTTCAGAAATCCTTTTTGCAACGTTTGCGGGAATTGCAAACCCCACCCCAATATTTCCGGCCTGCGACGAAGCGCCAGCCGTTGCAATCGCGACGTTGATACCGACTAGCTCACCTCTGTCATTAATCAAAGCTCCTCCGGAGTTTCCCGGATTGATGGCCGCGTCTGTTTGAATCACGCTTAGGTTAATTGGAAGTCCAGTATCTCCGGACCAAAACTCGAGGCTCGACTGATCAGGCGATGCTGAAGACGCAACTTGGATTGTTCGATTCAGCGCTGAGATGATTCCTCGGGTCACGGTTGCCTCGAGTCCAAGCGGGGCACCTATGGCAACAACCTGATCTCCAACATTGAGCTTGGATGAGTCTGCATACTGAATTGGGACTAGAGGTTTGGTAGGTGTGATTTTTACGATTGCAAGGTCATTGGTTGGATCTGCGCCAACTAGTTTGGCTGCAAAGACTCCACCATCACTGGTTCGAACAGTTAGTCGAACGTTGTCGGTAGTTCCGTCGATGCTGACGACGTGTGAATTGGTCAAGATATAGCCATCTTTTGATAGCACTACACCTGAGCCGTTGCCACCAGATGATTGTCCTGATACCCGAATAGTGACAACCGAAGGCGACGCCGTGGCTGAAGCCGCAGTAGCCCAGTTGACGTTTTCCAAGTTGTTTACAACAATCGCAGCTGGTCGTGTCAGGTAATTGTTTGCAACGACTCCAGCGCCGGCTCCGACCGAGGCCCCGATCAAGGCGCCCATGAGGGCTGCCGAGGTGGCAGTGAAAAAAGTTAGACGCTTTTCGCGAAGAAGTTTCGTTTTGACCTTGGCGGCCGGGAGAACTGCTTCGGTTTCAAACAGAAACTGTTTGTTGTATCCGTTTTTACGACTGAGCGAGTTTGGGTCTAATTTGTCTTTGGTCATTTATTGGTGGCCTTTCGTCTGCTCCCATAATGCCAAATGTCCCTGAGCAGATACTGAGAAAAACCCTAGACGATTCCGATAGATTCCGCAGGAAAGGCTATGTGTCACACCCGAATGATCCAGGGTTTTGGATACAGTCCTGGCCAACCAGCAATCCAGCCTTGCTGGCCTTATCATCCTTTATGCCTGTGGCACTGACCAAGATTTCTAGGGTGTTGCTAGCAACAGTCAATTTTCCAGGAACTCTTTGCCAACTTGTTTCGCCCAGCAGTCGATATCTCACCGAGTAATCAACAAATGCCGAGACTTGAAATACTCCAGCCCGGTCAAATGACTTTGAAGCGTCAGATCCGGTCCGAGTATCTCCATCACTGAAGTACCAGCCGGATGAGTCTGGAACAAAGTGCACTTCGGCCTGGCGGCCCAGTACCCTTGCCGATCCATAGTGGGCACTCGGATTCGACGAGAACAATGCAACTTGTCCAATACTCAAGACTTTGGCTGGATAAACACTTGCGATAAGTGGATTAGGAAAAAACTGCACCGCGTCACTGGCTTGAGATCGATAGCCCGGAATGCTAATTGTTATGGTCTCAGTAATTGTCTTGGTCTTGGATTTAGCGGGCGGCTTTGAGGCCGGCTTTGGAGCTGCCACCCTACTGACTGGCGGTGAGCAAACCGACTTTACCCAACGCGCTGAAGCGTCGGCTGAGCTAGGCATTTTAGACAGCTGTGCAGAACTTGGACAAGCTACAGGAGCCTTTACCACCGGTTTGGCGGGTTTCTTTGGAGCTGGCTTCCCGACTTTTTTGACCGGAGCTGGGGTTTTGACCTTCACCGGAACCTTAACGGTTTTGGTTATGGTCTTGGTAGTTGATGACGATGGGCTACTACTGGAGGACCCGACACACACGGTGACCGAGCCAGAGCCAAGACTGGAACCGTGGCTCAGTCCGGAGCTAGAAGATCCTCCCCCCGAACAAGCAAGGGCGAGTTGGGAGTCAAGACCCAGCAAAGTGGCAACTATCAGCACGCTGGTCAAACTAAGGCTTCCGATGGTAATTTTTCTCATACCTGCAAAGCTAAATTGGAATCTAGAATCTTGCAGAAGTTATACACAAACGAAAAACCCCATCCGATGGATGGGGTTTTTCTAAGTGGTTGCGGGGGCAGGATTTGAACCTACGACCTCCGGGTTATGAGCCCGGCGAGCTACCGAACTGCTCCACCCCGCGGCGAAGTTCTAATCTACCACTTTTTGAATGATTGCTGCCAACCCCTAACGGCTAGCATCCAAGGCAGCTGTGATTGCCTTGCGAAGCTTTTCTTCAGCCTTACCGAAAGCAGTCCAGTCACCGGCGGCCATTGCGGCCTCCTTTTCCTGGATCGCCTCGAGAGCTTGCTGAAGAGCTAACTCTAGATTCGCCGAAGGTGGTGCCGGGTTGCCAGGATCGGTTGGCTCAGTAACTGGATCAGTTGGAGTTGGAATTGGACTGATTCCGGAAGAACCAAACAACGAGGTAAGAGCTTGGTCGAGAGTGTCCTCAAAGGCAATCTGATCACCGAAAGCCACCAGAATCTTTTGAAGCAACGGGAAGCTCGTTTCACCAGTGGACTGAATATATACCGGCTGCACATAAAGCAAGCCGCCGCCAACTGGAAGCGTCAGCAAGTTCCCATTGAGTACTCTCGTGGATCCTTGGCGCAAGATGTTAAGCAACCTAGAGACCTCAGAGTCCGCGTTGAAGTTGTTTTGTACCTGTCCCGGACCTGGAACAATTGTGCTCTTTGGAAGAGTCAACAAAGTCAGCTTTCCGTAGTCAGCGGATTTCTTTCCACCCTCGCTTCCAGCATCCGCATTCGCAACCAAGTAGCCGGTCAGCACGTTTCTCGATGATTCACCCGTTGAGCGAGGGATGAAAGTCGAATAAATCGAGAAGTTTGGCGCAGTAGTGCCTGGAACTTGCATTGTGAGGTAGTACGGAGGCTGCAGGGTTCCGATTCCCTGGCCACCGACCGGGTCGTTCGGGGTCATCCACGCATCCTGTTGTGAATAGAAGGCTCCGGCCTCATTAACGTGATAGCTACCAAGCAAAGCACGCTGAACTTTGAACAAATCAGCCGGATACCTCACGTGAGCCATCAGGTCACCTGACATTTCAGACATTGGCTTTACGGTGTCTGGGAAAACTTGCATCCAGGTTTTTAGAACTGGATCTTGCTCATCCCACTGATACAAATTCACTTTTCCGTCATAGGCGTCAACGGTTGCCTTCACCGAGTTGCGGATGTAGTTGACTTGACCTCTAAGCAAGATTTCGGCTGAGTTGCTGTCAGCAATGACTTGAGCCAAATTCTCGGACCTTGAATATGGGTAGTTGTTCGAAGTAGTGTAGCCGTCAACAATCCAAACCAAACGACCATCAACAATGGCTGGGTAAACATCCGAGTCGAGCTGAAGATACGGCGCAACCGCGGCCACGCGGTCGCGTGGGCTGCGATCGTAAAGAATCTGAGAATCAGAGTTGATTGCGTCTGAGAGCAAAATCTGCTCGCTTTGGAACTTCATGGCATAAGCAAGACGCGGAATGATTCCCGAAATATTTGGACCACCCTCGCCCGAGAAAGTGTTGTAGGTCTGGTTGTTTTCTCCCTCGCCAGCAGGGAAATCAAGCTCTAGTGGCTCGGCACCTTCTGGTGCTCCAACAATTGAGTAGCCTGGCGAGCTTTCACCGAAGTAAACCCGAGGCTCGTAATCGCCAAGCTTTCCGGTGGATGGAATTCCCGACTGCATAAACAACGGCTGTCCATCAACAGTTCTTTGGTTTCCGTAAGCGGCAACTACGCCGTAACCGTGGGTATAAACAATTACGTTGTTATACCAAGACTGTGAGTCACCAAGTCCTGCCTGGTTTAGCTCACGAACCGCAAGCACAGTGTCCTGAACCACACCGTCGATCTCGTAACGATCGACATCTAGCTGGTTTGGGAAGTTGTAGTACTGGCGGAATTGCTCAAGCTGTCTAAAGGACGCGCTAACAAGAGCCGGGTCAATTATTCGAATTGATGCTGTGGTTTCGGCATCTTCTCTTAGTGCTCCCGCAGTCGCATCAGTTGTGGCGTTGTAGTTGACCTTCTCAACGCCATCAAGGCCGTACCCAGCGCGCGTTGCCGCTAGGTTACGATCTATGAAAGGCGCTTCAAGGGTTCGCTCGTTTGGAACGACCTGGAAGGTTTGAACTGCCCAGGGGAACAGCCCGCCTAGAACAAGAGAGCTAACAACCATCAGCCCGGTAGCAATCACCGGCAGGCGCCACTTACCTATGAATGCTGCTAGCAAGAACAGCAGGGCAACCACAACTGAGATCAAAGCGAGAATCTGCAACCCAGGAATTGCGGCGTTGACGTCGGCATAGGTGGCGCCAGTAAATAGCCCGCTTGAGCTGGTCATGGTGAGGTACTGGTCCAACCAAAGCGATGCACCCTGAGCCAATAAGTATAAAAATGCCAGCAGGCCAATTTGAATTCGAGCTGCCTTAGAAACAAAAGTCTCGCGACCGTTGAACTTGATGCTGCCGTAAACAATGTGCACTCCGGCCGTCAAAATCAATCCAATAAGAAGCGCTCCAGACAAAAATCCTACGAGCCCGGTGTAAAAAGGAAGTTCGAATATGTAGAACGAAATGTCTAAACCAAACTCGGGATCGGTTTCACCAAAGGGGCTTCGATTTAGGTAGCTCTGAACAATTCCCCATGATGGGCTCACAGCAAGACCTGCCAGAACACCCAGCGCAAGCGGAACACCAATCATCACAACGCGACGAAGCTGGTCCAGTAACTGGCGGTACTGATCGAAAGGAGATTTCTCGTCTGGGAACCGAATGTAGACCGGTCTGAATCTATAGGCCAGCCACAAACTAAGCCCGGTGATTAAGGCGAAGCTAACCGATGCTGCAGCAAACAGTCCGGTCTGAGACAAAATCGAAGTGCTCAAAACACTCAAATAGCCAAGTTGATCAAACCAAAGCACATCGGTGTACAAATCGGCCGCACTCAGCAAGATAGCTCCAATACCAACAAGGATTATTAGAGCAATGGTTGCTGGAGACACCTTTGGTCGGGCCAGAGGCGAGGCGCTTGCTTGAGTCATGATTCTCCTGATTTCTATTTGGTACAGCTAGGCAGGCTTGCCAAGTCTTGATTCTTTGAAAGCTTTTCGAGTGCGGAAACGGCATCTGACAGTTTGTCTATTTTAACAACACGAAGGCCGGCAGGTTCATTACCCACGATTTCTGGACAGTTGCCAGCTGGAGCCAAAAAGACAGTTGCTCCAGCAGCCTTGGCCCCGTACAATTTTTGCACAATCCCGCCGATAGGCCCAACAATGCCTGATTGCTGGATGGTTCCAGTCCCACCGATGTGAGATCCCCCGGTTAGGTCGGCGGGGGTGAGTCGGTCGATAATTCCGAGTGCAAACATCATGCCGCCTGAGGGGCCCCCAACTTCTCCCAGCTGAAGCTCAACGTCGATTTCAAAGTCGTATTTGTATCCGACCATAATCCCCAGACGAAATGTGCCCTCGGAGTCCTTTTCTGGAGTTATCTCTTCAGTCACCAAGACCCCGTTTCGACTTACCGTCACTGCTACCGGGTCACTCTGGTTCCAATCCCCGACAATCGAACGAAGCTGCTCAATGCTTGTGAGACGAACATCTCCTACCTGAATTACAAAATCAGCCGCCACCAGCTTGCCACTAGATGCTGAGTCAGAGGTAACTTCGGCAATGTAAATCTCTCTGGGTGATTCATAACCAAGGTATGAAAGTGCTGCGGCGATAGCGTCCTGTTGAGAGACTTCCATCATCGCGCTGGATTCGGCGCGGACTTCTTCACTGGATCGGTTCGGAGGATAGAGAGCCTCGACTGGAACTACCTTTTGTTTTGAATCCAGCCAGGCCAAACCAATTTCAATCCAGTTAGGAGTTTGATCTGGTCTACCGACAACACTCACAGTCAACACATCAAGCTGACCCTTAGACTCATAGCTTTGCTGGTTATTGACCTTGATTACTGGCTCGCCCGAAACTTCTCCCAAGACGTCAAAAGTTGGTCCTGGTCGCTCAATTAAGTAAGGGGTCGGTAACACCACGAGTGTCACAACTCCAACCAAAAAAGTAAGTGCTGCGAAAAAAGCAATTCCAGCCTTGGCCCGAGCTGGACCAGATGATTTGCCTTGCCGCTTCTGGAAAAAAGTCATTACCGCCCTGAGATATTGTGTTGGCTTCCAGCCTAGGCGAGCTAACTACTGAATTCCTGTGATTCTGGCACGCTCTCGGCGAACACCCAGAAACCTCGGGGCCATCGCCTATCCAAATTCTGAATCAAGCAAGTAGCCTTGAACCAATATCTGTTTAGGAGTATTTCGTGGACGAGCAACGACCGGAGGATTTCGAGGCACTGCTGCGCAAATTTCTGGCCGGCCAACCGATTGACCCCAAAGAAATTGCCAAGGCAGCCGGTCTGCCCATGGACCCAGCCGCTCTTCAGAATCTACTTTCCAAACTCACATCAGCCATTACGCCTGGGGAGTCCACCGAGGGCGTGAATTGGCAACTTGTGGAAACTCAAGCCAGACAAATTGCCAACCAAAACTCGAAGCAGGTTCCTGAAGCCGTTGGCAAATCAATCGCCAACGCCGCCGCAACTGGAACATTGTGGCTTGACGAGGCTACTGAAATTGCACCGCTAAGCAACGAGCCCAAACTTTTATCCAGAGAACTCTGGGTCGCCGACTCACTGGGATTATTCAAAGACCTTGCCACCCCGGTTGCTAACCGCATGTCCGATGCACTAACTGAAAACTTCCAAGAAAACCTCCCGGATGAGTTCGCAGGATTCATGTCGCAAGCAAGCGGAATCATGAAATCTGCCGGCTCTGTCATGTTTGCCATGCAGCTAGGTCAGGCCCTTGGCAAATTGTCGGAAGAAGTCCTAAGCGGCGGAGACATCGGACTTCCGATTTTCAAGGAACCAAGGCCGGCATTCGTAGCCCAAAATCTTGCCGAATTAGTTGCTTCTTTGGAGGAAGAGTCGGACCAGGTGTATTTCTACCTAGTCATTCGCGAGTTAGCCCACGCCAGGCTCTTCAAACACAGCAAGTGGCTTCGTGGTTACATCGTCAACTTGATTACTTCCTACGCTAGGGAAATCACAATCGACAACTCAAGAATTGTTGAAATGTCAGAAAATTTTGATCCTGCCGACATTGGCACCATTCAAAAGGCCCTTGAAACTGGAGCCTTAATTGCTCCCCGCACACCCTCCCAAACTCAAGCTCTGGAAAGAATTGAAACTGTGCTTGCGCTAATTGAAGGGTGGGTGGACTGTGTGACTCAGCGCGCAACCACACGACTTCCTCGTTCTGCCGCTATTGCCGAGGTGGTTCGAAGAAAACGTTCGACCGGTGGGCCTGCTGAGAAAACCTTCCTGACCCTAATTGGATTGGAGCTTCGCCCCCGGAAGCTTCGTGAGGCCTCAGCCCTTTGGAATGAACTGACTGAAAAAGTTGGAATTCAAAAACGTGACGCTATCTGGTCTCATCCTGACTTACTGCCCACCGACGAAGACATCCAAGACTCCGCGGGGCTTGTCGGAAAGATAATGAACCGCGGCGAGGAAGACCCCATGGATGCCGCAATCAGAGATCTACTCAGGTGACCCTGATTGAAGTAGCGCAATGAATCTCGACGGGGCGCGTTCCCTGGAGGCATCAAAAGTTGCGTAGGAAAGTCTCAGTTCGCGCATAGCCCTTGTGATACCGACATACAAAAGTCTTTTTTCTTCCTGAATGGCAGCGTCGGACTTGGCATAGCTAATTGGCAAGTATCCTTCATTGACTCCAACGATGAAAACCAGTGCCCACTCAAGCCCTTTGGCTGCGTGAATTGTGGAAAGAGTTACAGCCGCGGTCGTGGGTTCGTGTTGTGAATGTGCGCGATCAGCAAGCTCGAGGGCAAAATCCTTTATGCCTGCATGGACTGGCAATTCATCCAACATCGAAAGCAGCGCGTTCAAAGCTTCCCATTTACTGGCTGCCGCCCCTACCTCAGTTGGCTTGCTAGCCTGCCAACCGAGTGAGCGAACAATGTCACTAACTGCTTGATGAAGAGGTTTTACAGCTGGACTTAGGGCCTCGGCACGAATAAGTTGAACCGCGCTTTTAATTTCAGGTCTGGAAAAAAACCTTTCACCTCCTCGGAGTTGATAGCTGATGCCTAGAGTGTCTAAAGCTCTTTCCAAAACTTCGGACTGGTTGTTGATGCGATACAAAACCGCGATGTCACTTCTTGGAACACCGGCCTGAATCGCCTCCGAGATTGCCAAAGAAACAGCTTTCGCCTCTGCTTGGGCCGACTCAAAGCTTGCTACCTGTGGCATTGGACCCGCTGGACCGGCAGATTCTAAGGAGCCACCAAGTGGTGCACCGCTGGTCAGTCGGTTCGCAAAAGAAACAATTTGTTTAGTCGAACGATAGTTGGTCGTGAGATCAACAATGCTGGCAGCTGGGAAGCGGTCCTGGAAGTTTCTCAAAAACTCACTGCTGGCACCAGTGAATGAGTAAATTGTTTGATTTGGATCTCCAACCACACACAATTCGGCGTGCTCACCTAGCCACTGATCTAAAAGGGCGTGCTGCAGCGGAGAAATATCCTGATACTCGTCAACCGTGAAGAATCGGTACTGGGATTGAACGTGCGCCAGCGCTCGTGGCTCAGCTTTCAAAAGTCCAAGAGTCAAAACCAAAACGTCTTCCCAGTCGAGCTTTTGGGAACGAATCTTCTCTTGCTCGTATACCTTTTGAATCTCAAGATTTTTTTGGAAACTAAGCCCGGCCACCTTGGGCCTTGACTCGGCTAGCTTCCCGTACTCATCCATTGAGAGCATCGAATACTTGCGCCATTCAATTTCACTTGCCATGTCGCGAAGGGCGGCGTTATCCAAGCTAATCGACAGTGACTTAGCTGCTTGACCGATAAGTTTTGCCTTCGAGTCAAGAATCGACGGCGCCGGGACTCCAACTAGTTGGGGCCAGAAATATTCCAACTGAGCAAGAGCTGCCGCGTGAAATGTTCGAACTGAGACCGCGCCAACTCCAAGGGCTCGAAGTCTTGAGCGAAGCTCCCCGGCTGCCCGGTTGGTATAGGTAAGTGCCAGCACTCGATTTGCTGCGAAATGACCGGTGGCAATTCCGTAGGCGATGCGGTGAGTGACTGTTCTAGTTTTTCCAGTTCCGGCTCCCGCCAAAATGCAGGTTGGACCGACTAGAGATTGAGCAGCTGCCTGTTGCTTTGGATCTAATCCTTCAAGAATCTTCTCTGCGCTAGCGTTTGCCATGGCCCGCTGTTTCAGATGCTGAAATAATCTCCTGGCCGAACCAGAGCTCAATCATGGCTCGAGAAATACTTGCTCTACCCGGAAGCAAAAGATTAGCTGCCTCGGCAAGGAGTTCTTCCTTGGTAAACCAGCGCAGCCGAACAATCTCCTCGCCATCTGGTTTTAGCTGTTGCGAAGAATCTGCTCTCGCAGTGAACCCGAGCATTAGCGAATAGGGATAGGGCCAGCCTTGTGAGTAGATGTATTCCGGCTCGACAACATCCAAGCCTGATTCTTCATTCATCTCTCTAACTACCGCGGCCTCGAGAGACTCCCCCGGCTCAACAAAACCAGCCAGGACTGACCAACGATTTTCTTCCCAAATGCCTTGGGAACCCAAAAGAATTCGATCATTTTGATCCAGAATCGACACAATAATCGCTGGGTCAGTCCTGGGAAACAGCTCGAGGTTATCTTTCTTACAACGCCTCACCCACCCTGCTTTTTCGATCATGGTTTCGCTTCCGCAACCCGGGCAATGCGTGTGGCTGTGGTGCCAGTTGTTTAGCGCAAGTGCCTGAGTAAACAGGCCTGCTTCAAGATCGGAAAGCCCTGCCCCAGTTGAACGAAGGCTCAGCCAGCGGCTTGCTTCAGATTCAAAGGTTTCAGCTTGCTGCTTATCTATTACAGCAAGGCAAATTGCTGTGCCGCTGTCGATTACTTCAGTGGCCTCAGTGGTCTTGCCAAGGTAAACCAACAATGCAGTTGGAGGAACTTCATTCAGGGGCGTGAAAACTAGTGCCGCTCCGGCCGCATCCCGAACACGCACCTTGCCGGCATTCATCAACAAGGCCATGGAGGTCGGCTGCTCACTAAGTTCGTCAAAAAGGTCTGGATTCTCTCGAGATAAGTAGTCGCGATCCAGCGCCTGGCGAGCTAGTGGTGGTAGCTGATTCCGGGTCACTTTATCCCTCGCGTGGCGAAACTGAATAGATTGGGCAATGTTGTCTAACCTAAAAACATGGCTAGATCTCCCTTGATTTTAGCGGCCCTAGCGAAAGATGCCGTTCCCCAGTTTGACTTCGCCCAGGTTAAGCACCTAGATGGTGGAACTTCGGGTGCATTTGACGCTGCCCTATTGACAGCAAAGAGCGGTGAACACTTCGTTGTTCGTATGGCCAACTCAGCAAGTGCTGGAACTGAGCTTGAAGCGGAGATTCGTGCAATCAAGACTTTCAGCCCAGTGGTCCGTCTAAACCTTCCGTTTGAAATTAGTCAGCTCGTCGGCGACACTCAAGATTCCGACGGTCAGCGCGCAATGGTTTTCAACTTTGTCTACGGAAACCCAATTGAGATTAGCCAAATTGAACCGATGGCTGATCTGACACTAAGCATCGCCACAGCCATTGCAACAATCCACAAACTTCCAGTGGAGTTGGTGCAAAACGCAGGATTTCCAGAACTAGATCCGGCATCGAACCTGAAGTATCGAGTCTCCGAATTAGACCGCTCAGCCCAGACTGGAAAAATATCACCTGTTCTGCTGCAGCGCTGGGAATCAGCTTTAGAAGACGTCAACCTATTCCGCTACCAGCCAACAGTTATTCACGGCAGCCTGAATGGACATAGCATGTTGGAGCTGGATGGAAAAGTTTCTGGAGTGCTCCAATGGTCAGGACTAAAGATTGCAGATCCAGCCGAGGATCTTGCCTGGATTCTAGGTGGCGCAGCTCCTGAGCTTTCTAGAAACTTGATAGCACGTTACTTTGAAGCAAGGCCAGCATCAGACAGTAACATTTGGCCTCGTGCACTTCTATACAGCGAACTGGAACTAACCCGATGGCTGCTCCACGGCTACTCAACTGGGAACCAGGAAATCATTGAAGATGCCGTAGGCATGCTGCTGGTCCTGACTGAGGAAGTTGAATCTGGCAAAGCCGAGCGAATCCATGCTGCGCCACTTGCTAGTTCAATCGCTCAGGAAAAGCGGGCTTTCGAAGCTTCTGCTACCAACCTCAAAAACGACGAACTGTTCTAGACAAACAGCTTTTCCCACATTTGAATCAGTTCATTTGGACTTGGAACCTGCTCGGGTCTCAGTTCGAGGTCTTCCCCGACAAAGTAGAAGCAAACGTCAATTTGCTCCAGCGGAATACCGCGGAGCTCGGAGTAGGCGAATCTATACAACGCTAACTGCAAAATCATCTGCTGCTCTTCGTCTTTATCCTTCGGGGCCGCGCCGGTTTTCCAATCAACAATTTCAAATCGATCTCCAACTTGGAAAACGGCGTCCAATTTGCAAACAAAGGTATTTAGACCCCTCGTGAGGTTGATCTCAACTTCAACATCAGCAGGTTCAAGGCCTTTGAACCTTGAGGTCTTAAAAATCTCAGCAAGGTCCAAAATATCAGTGGTTGAATGGTCGACTTCCGCTACTAGGAAATCCTCCACCCAGGAGTGAAAAGCGGTACCGGATTTAGTCGCACGATAAGGCTGAGTAGGAACGGGTCTTAGATATCTGCCTGCCTGACCTGGCAAATCGTTGATGAACTCCTTGAACTTCGATGCCGGGATTCGAACCGGAAGATCGACCTCGGAAAGACTTTTTATGCGATCGTCCTGCTCGCGAAGCAGAAGGTCAATTTCCTGGTGAAGGTCAGATGCCTTTAGATCAGTTTCCGAAACCCGCGACAGCTTCGCACTTGCAGCCTGGACACTTTCTGCGGCAGCAACTACTGCGCCCCGCTGACCAGTACCAATCGGCTCAAGTGGCCAGGTCTGAACGCGCGGTTCTAGGTCCAATGGATTTTCGGCTGACTCTAGGTCTGGGAATTCAAACAATCCAGACGCTAGCTCGACAATAAACCTGGACGGTTTTCTAGACCCTGAGTTAGCTGGCTTCCAGTAGGAACCTGACAGCAGGAGGGCTTCCCTAGATCTAGTCACAGCTACGTAAATTAGCCGCAGCTCTTCGCGCAGTTGGTGTTCTTTGTTGTCCGCCTTGAACTCATCCACTGCGGCTTTGGCTTGTGACTGGATGGTGGCATTTTCGATATTGAATGCCGGAAGTGAACTTGCGTCACCACGAAGTGGGAACGGTAGTTCAGCTCCAGTAAGCCAACCAGATACTGATCTTGGTTTAGAGGGAAAATCATCTTCGACAAGATTTGGAATGGCAACAAAGTCCCACTCCAGGCCCTTTGCCGCGTGAACCGTGAGCACCTGAACCACACCCGCGCCAGGGTTTGTCCTTGGAATCTCGAAACGTTCTTTCTTGGCTGCGTAGTCCAGCCAGTTCAGAAATTGTCCCAGTAGTGCACTTCCAGACCCGGTCCCGAAGCCCGCAACGATTTCATAGAAGGACTGAAGCCGAGCCATTGGGTTTTTACGCTTTGGATTCGCCCAGAGCTCAATATCCAGCCAGAGCTCTTCGGCACAAACCCTGACAAAGTCAGACAGCGGCAGAGCCATGGATGAGCGTAGGTTTTGGAAAAGTATTGCAGCATCCTGCAGCCGAGAAAGTGACTCTTTTGAAAACTCGCCCAGCAATTCCAGTTTTTCATTTAGAACTAGGTCTAGTGCTTCAACAAGTGTTAACTCCTCACGGAAAACCCCTTCCTGTCTTGGCCCAGAAAGCTTTCGCGCGATAACGAATAGCCGGTCGATATCTTTTACTCCCACCCGCCATCTAGCCCCTGTTAGCAAGCGAATCAGCTCTGTTCCCGAATCCGCCCGCTGAACCACCTTGAGAGCTGAAACTAGATCAACAATTTCAGGTAGCTCAAGCAATCCCCCGAGACCGACCACTTCGACTTCAATTCCCTGCTGTTGGAGTTTTTCAACAAACAGTGCCATGGCGGAACGTTTTCGCATCAGCACAGCACAGCTTTTCCCCGCGGACGTTGCGGGCTTTAGCCACCTAGCTACCGCATCAGCTTCAGCTTCAATAGTTTGCTCAAATACAAAATCTGTTGTTCCTGGAATCGCGTCGTCCTTGGCAACTAACTGAACAGGTATCACACGACTTGCAGTCGATACTTTTTCATAGCTTGCAGGCTTTAGCAGCGGTGCTGAAATACGGTTTGCCATATCCAAAACTTTGGTTGGATTTCGCCAGCTAGTTTGTAGCGAGAAGTGCTTGGCACTTCCAAAATCATGAGCAAACTGATCCAGGTTTGACGAACTAGCTCCACGCCAGCCGTAAATGGATTGATTCGGATCGCCAACTGCAAAAACCGATGTTTTGGTAAAAAGTGTTGAAAGAAGCTTGGTTTGAAGCACGGAAGTGTCTTGGTATTCATCAAGCATGACCTGGGAGAAGTTTTCTCTGACATCGCTTGCAGCCTGGTCGATAGTTGAAACAGCTCGGTAGGCAAGGGCTACTTGGTCTGAGTAATCAACCAAAGATCGCTTCTTTTTTTCTTGCTGGAAAAGCTCGGCAAGTTCAGCAATCAAAGGGGTGGGTTTTAGGCCCTCAACAATATCCTCGATATAGCCAAACCTTGAGTCAACTAGCTGTCCGAGTTTTTTGGGAAGTAAACCAAGGTGTGAAGCTGTAGCCTCTATGGATTCGCGAACTGAAGCGGCGTCTTGGCCGTTGTCGCTTAGCGCTTGAGAGAGCTCGAGGACCTTTTGGACAAGACTGTCTAAATTCAATTCAAGATCACTCAAGCTTCCTGAAATGTTCGAACCAAACCGAACGCACACTTCTCGAGCTAACTGAAAAGCAGCTGCCTCGGAAAGCAAGGTCGATTCGCTCTCATAGCCAAGTGCTAAGGAATTGGTCCTGAAAATCTGGTTGGAAAAGGCGTTGTAAGTCATAATCGTTGGTGCTACAAACTCGTACTCTAAATCCTCAGGCCAAAAATTTGTTTGGCGGAGCTTCAGTAGTGCCTCGAATATTCTTTTAGAAAGCTCGGTGGCTGCCTTCTTAGTGAAGGTGAGACCAAGTATTTGTTCTGGCCTAGCAAAACCATTTGCAACGAGCCACAGCACTCGAACAGACAGCAGTTCGGTCTTACCGCTTCCAGCTCCCGCAACCACTAGCGAAGGAGAATCAAGTGGAGCATTTTCAATTGCCCGAATCTTTTCCGGCGCCAAATCAAAGTCCTTGATAACTTTGAAAATCTCCGCAGCCGAATACTTGACCTGTGAATTGCTAGCCGACATAACTCACCGCCGGAGTTAAGTGCAAAGAACAAGAGCCATACTGGCGGTCTGCCTCGCAGTGGTTAGACAGCTGTGCTACGAATACCGGCTTTGACATGCCCTCTGAAGTTTCAAGCAAGAGCTTCTTGAAGCTGTTGGATTCTTCGAGGCTCATTGTTGGCTGAGCTCGCTCTTGATACTTTGACCCACCAACAACTAAGAGTTTTGCTCTGGCCAATTGCTCGGGATTTACCCCTTCGAGCTTTTCGAAGCCGCCTTCTAAAACAGCCATTTGATAAAGCGCTAGCTGAGGATTGCTCAAGGTGTCTTGAGCAGTGGCTGCAAGCTTTCCGGTTTTTAGGTCAACAATCACGATGTTGCCATCAGCTAATTTTTCGATTCGGTCGACCTGGCCACGGACCCTTATGTTTCCCAGTTCAAAGTTGAAGTTTTGCTCTCTTGCCAGCACTTGGCCACCGTCGTCTTCAAAGTGTTTCAAATAATCTGCCAGGTTCGAGAGCATTCGAGCGGCCTGGCGCTTACCCAAATCTTCTAGCCAGTCGGCTTCAAACTCCAACGAATTCCAGCGGGAGAGCTTTTGTTTTTCAAGTTCTGCCAAGTCGGAACTTTCTGCAACTTCTAGAACTTCGTGGATGAGCGAACCAAGTGATGCAGAAAACGATCCAGCTGAACCGCCGTGAGTTTCAATGAACCAGTGCAATGGGCACTTCAGGTAGTTATCCAATTGGGAGGGCCGGATTTGTAAGGATTCATTGGACAAGTCAGTAAGTGGTTCCTCGGTGGAAATAGGAAGTAGCCCATACCAGCTACTTGGGTTAGCCCCTGGAACGCCGGCGGCGGCTAGTCTTGCCAGTCCAAGAGCAATCTCTTCTGGGTTTTTACTGCTTCCACTTGCAAGCTCTCGTCGCAGGGACCCGACCATCGAACGCAGCGTGTAGGTTTTTGCTGTCACTGATTCTGCAGGCGGATAAGTTCCATTTACCAGCGGCAGAAACTGCGACAGCTGCTCCTCTTCTTTGTCTGTAGCAGTCATAACCAGTTGCTCCGACGCGGCTCCTGCTGCTTTATTGAGCATTCGAAGCTCCCCGGTTAACTCCGAGCGCTTGAAATCACTAACAGCCTTTACTTCACCTGCTACCAGTGCATCGAGTGCGTTTGCGCCAAGAAGTGAAGACCTTGGCTTGAGGTTGGGCCAGACTCCTTCTATAAGACCTGGCAGCACTACAGTGTCAAACCGTTTTCCGATAAGGCCAGATGGGGTAAGAAGTAAGACCTTCTCTCCAGATTGATTGTTGAGCGCAAGAGAGTCCTCTGGAATTTCCCGGTTTAGCTGATCTTGAATAAACTCCATCGCGATTGCATCTGGATTTCGTTCAGAAAATCTAGCGGCTGCTGCAAATAAAGCAAGAATTGAATCTAGGTTTCGACCAGCTTGAACTGCTACCTCGGAAACTCCCCTTGATAATTCAATCCAGCGGGCTAGGATTTTGGTTTCTGAAACTAGATTCCAAAGCACAGCCTCAGCAGTAGTTTCAGCTTGCTCTCCGAGCGCTCTGGTGGATGTAATCAGGCGGACCATCTTTTCAGCAGCTCTTGCCTCAGTTGTGCGAATCAAGGAAAGCGAATTTGGGTTGGCAAAGGCTTCAACCAGTAACTCGTCTGAGCTTGACTCCAAATCTTCGGTGAGTTTTTTAAGTGATCTCTTGAGTCTGAGTATTCCCAGTTGATCTAGTCCGCCAAGCTCCGAAGTCAAAAATTCTGTGGCAAGAGCCAAATCCACTGGCTCTTTGCCCAAACAGGTGTATGCAAGCCTAAGAAGCTGTCCCGAGGCGTGCTCATCCTTAAGCGAGCTGGCAGATCCCATAACCCGGATCGGCACTGACTCAGCACTTAGTGCAAGTGCTAATTGCTCAAGAGCTGTCCTACTTCTGGCAACAACTGCCATCTTGGACCAAGGGACCCCATCAAACAGGTGCCTTCTTCGAAGCAGACCCGCAACAAAACCAAGCTCTTCGCTGTCTGACCGAAATACTCGCACTGTGAGTGCATC
>CAEZVM010000003.1_pt1 | contig 57649 bp, 61 predicted proteins | sample 7264751 | NCBI WGS metagenome assembly CAEZVM01 (sample SAMEA6813857, study PRJEB35770) | uncultured Rhodoluna sp. | biome: Freshwater; feature: Freshwater reservoir; material: water | place: Czech Republic | collected 2017-05-23 | depth 0.5m m | reverse complement strand
TGATTTGGCAAAGCTCGTTCCAGAGGCCCGAATAGCGGTGGCTCACGGCCAAATGCCCGAGGCAGCGCTCGAGCAGGTGGTGGTAGATTTTTGGGAAAAGAAATTTGACGTTTTAGTTTCAACAACAATCATCGAAACAGGAATCGACATCCCTAACGCCAACACATTGATTATTGACCGCGCCGAACACTTCGGCCTTTCTCAGTTGCACCAGATTCGAGGTCGGGTAGGAAGAAGCAGGGAGCGCGCCTACGCCTACTTCTTCTACGACCCATCCAAACCATTGAGTGAAACTTCGCACGACAGGCTTGCCACCATCGCCCAAAACAACGAGCTAGGGGCTGGAATCCAAGTGGCCCTGAAGGACCTAGAAATTAGAGGAGCCGGAAACCTACTGGGTGGAGAACAATCCGGCCATATCGCAGGAGTGGGCTTCGACCTATACCTCCGAATGATTGGAGAAGCTGTCTCAGAATTTAAGGGCATAAAGCTGGATGCTCCAGCGGAGCTCAAGCTCGAGATTCCAATAGATGCTCATATCCCGGATACCTACCTAGACTCCGAGCGCCTAAGGCTCGAGGCCTATCACAAGCTAAGTGCCGCATCAGGGGAATCAAGTAGCAAGGAAAACCTAGTTGCCATTCTTTCTGAATTAGAAGACCGTTACGGAACTGCCCCGGAGCAGGTTAGGAATTTGTTGGAGGTAACCGAGCTTCGTCAAATTGCCAACCGCATTGGGCTAAAAGATGTAAACCTTTTGACTAGTGTCGCCCGCATTACTCCGATTGATCTAACTGAATCTGAGCAGGTCAAGCTCAGCAGAGATTATCTGGGGCTAAAGTATTTGCAATCGGCCAAAACACTCCAGCTACCTATTCCCAAGTCAGAAAACGGTGAAACGGTGTCTGGTCAGATGCTGGTTGATTTCGCAAGAGAAGTTTTTGAAGTTATCGCCAACCTCCAACGGGAAGAAGAAGTAAATGACAAAAATTGATGAGCTAATCGAAACTGCACATCAACTAAGAGCCCCCGGTGGTTGTCCTTGGGATGCCGAGCAAACCCATGAGTCCTTGACTAAGTACTTGATTGAGGAAACCTACGAGCTCATCGACGCTATTGAATCCAACGATCGGCAGCAAATTCTCGAGGAGCTGGGGGATGTTTTATACCATGTGGTTTTTAATTCAGACCTTGCAGCAGGCGGCTCGCTAGGTGAGCCATTTGACATACAAGATGTCGCTGAGTTGTCTATTGCAAAAATGAAAGGGCGACACCCTCACGTTTTTGGAACCGAAGAGGAATTAGAAAAATACCGAGCAGAAACTGGCGACGACGTCATGAAAAACTGGGATGCGCACAAGATGAAGGAAAAGCCAGAGCGTGAAAGCGTTCTGGACGGTATTCCACGTGCCCTGCCTGCACTCCTACTTGCGGACAAAATAATTGGTAAAGCACAAAAGCTGGGCGTTTTGGAATCCGACGCAAAACCAGCCTTTGAATTAGCCGACGAGGGTCAGCTAGGTGGTTTGCTGCTTGCTTTAGTGCTTTCCGCTAAGCACCAAGGTTTGGATGCCGAGCGTGCTCTTCGCGAAACCGTTCGTGAGTTAGAAGTTGAGATCAGACAGTTCGAATTAAGTGATGATTTTGACGCTGGGGTAATAGGACAGGCATAACTTTCCAAAAAGCCTCAGTATCCAGGCTTTTTGGCGGGGGTCTGCCAGACTTAGCACCATGGCAGCACAAATCAATCCCCCAAGAGGGATGCGAGATTTTCTTCCGAAGGAGAAAGGCACCCGCAACCATTTGCTTGCCAAAATCATTGGCAGTTATGCTGCACACGGCTTTCAGGAAATTGAAACCCCCGCCCTTGAAGCTATCGAACGCCTCAGCTCCGGTGATGGAGGTGACAACGAGAAACTTGCATTCCGAGTCCTCAAAAGAGGCGAAGAGCTGGAGCAGGCAATTGGTTCAGGTGCGGACGCGCTATCAGATTTAGGTCTGCGCTATGACCTTACGGTCCCTCTTACTAGGTATTACGCCACTAACTTCTCGAAGCTTCCTAAAGTCTTCAAAGCCATTCAGGTCGGTCCGGTATGGAGAGCAGAACGACCCCAGAAAGGCCGCTACCGCCAGTTCGTTCAGTGTGACATCGACATCATTGGCGACGATTCAAACTTTTCCGAAATTGAATTATTGAACGCCAGCTTAAACGCGCTTTCGGCCATCGGAATTGGTGATGCCCGAGTAAGAATCAATCATCGAAAGCTTTTGACAGATTCAATTTCTAGCCTTGGAGTTGATTCTTCCCAGCATGCTAAAGCAATGATCACTATAGACAAATTAGACAAGATTGGTATTGAGGGCGTTGCTCTTGAGATGAAGGAGCGCTTCGGAGAAGAAGTTGCCTCCGCAACTTCTTCTTGGCTAGCTTCGATGTCGGCAGGACTTCAAATACCTTCTGAGCTTATGGAAATATTCACCGCTCTCGAAATTCTTCACCCTGGAAAACTTAGATTTGATCCGACTCTAGTTAGGGGTATGGGCTATTACACCGGGACAATCTTTGAAATCGAACATCCTGAATCTGGCTCATCTATTGGAGGCGGTGGAAGGTACGACGGGATGGTTGGAAAGTGGTTGGGAGCCAATGTCCCAGCGGTAGGAATCTCCATTGGATTTGAAAGGGTTGCAGAGTTAGTTTCTGAATCTGCAACTTCGCTGAAGTCGCTGGTAATTGTTTTTGATCATGAAAACCAGGCCGCAGCCCTTGCGACTCAAGCCGAAGCAATCACGGCTGGATACCTGGTTCGGCTTGAGATCACACCCAAAAAACTCAATGTTGTTCTGGACTCGCTAAAGGAGCAAGGGTTTCAAGAGTTTGCATTGCTCGAGGACCCTCAATCAGGCTTCAAAAGGCTAAATATCAAGCCAATTAGCTAGGCATTAGCCTGCTCTAACTAAACTAATAACTAGAGCTAACGACGAAGTTTCTTTATGGTCAATCGGCCACGAACACCACTTTTCTAAGGAGAAACACCTTGTCACTTATCGAAGCCATTGGCGCCAGAGAAATCCTTGACTCCAGAGGAAACCCAACCATTGAAGTAGAGGTCCTGCTAGACGATGATTCATTCGGTCGCGCGGGAGTTCCATCAGGTGCATCAACTGGTGCTTTTGAAGCTCATGAGTCTAGAGACGGCGACAAGTCTCGCTACTTAGGCAAAGGGGTTCAGCAGGCAGTGCTGAAAGTCATTGGAGAAATTGACGAGGCTCTGGTTGATTTCGACGCAACTGACCAGCGCCTAGTTGACGCAGCCCTTATTTCACTTGATGGAACAGACAACAAATCAAACCTCGGCGCAAATGCAATTCTTGGAGTATCACTCGCGGTTGCTAAGGCAGCTGCTGACAGCTGTGGACTTCCTCTATATCGCTACTTGGGCGGACCAAATGCTCACACACTTCCAGTTCCCCTGATGAACATCGTAAACGGCGGAGCCCACGCCGACAACGGAGTCGATATTCAAGAGTTCATGATTGTGCCTGTTGGCGCACCAACTTTCTCTGAGGCGGTGCGCTGGGGGGCAGAGGTATACCACTCACTTAAGTCACTGCTTCAGTCAAAGAACCTTTCAACCGGTTTGGGAGACGAGGGCGGCTTTGCGCCTGATCTTCCAACTAACCGTGCAGCGCTAGAGCTAATTTCCGAAGCCATTGAAAAAGCGGGATACAAAGTGGGAACCGACATCGCCCTTGCTTTGGATGTTGCCGCCACTGAGTTCTACAAAGATGGCAAGTACCACTTTGAGGGTAAGGACCGTAGCGCAGACGAAATGATTGCCTACTATGAAGACCTAGTTGCTTCTTTCCCATTAGTTTCCATTGAGGACCCACTGGATGAAAACGACTGGGACGGCTGGGCAGCTATGACAGCCAAGCTCGGCGATAAAGTCCAGCTAGTTGGCGACGACCTGTTTGTGACAAATCCCAAGCGCCTTGCCACCGGCATCGAAAAAGGCGCTGCTAACAGCATTCTTGTGAAGGTGAACCAAATTGGCACCCTAACTGAGACCCTGGATGCGGTTTCCATGGCTCAAAGCAATGGAATGACCGCAATAATCTCACATCGCTCTGGCGAGACCGAGGACACTTTTATCGCAGACCTTGCGGTTGCAACCAATGCAGGTCAGATCAAAACCGGCGCTCCAGCTAGAAGCGAGCGAGTAGCTAAGTACAACCAGCTCCTTCGCATAGAGGAAGAGCTATCTGACGCGGCTTACTACCCGGGCGCCAAGGCTTTCAAAAACTTCCGCTAGGAATCAATCATGAGAATCACCGGTCGGCTAAACAGCTACACGCTGACACTACTTGCGGTAATTCTGATTGGAATTTTCACGCTTGCCCCAAGCGTTCAGATTTGGTATGAGCAGCGCCAAGAAATATCTGACTATAAAGCCCTCGTAGAACAAGCCAAGGTAGAGCTTGAGGATATGGAAGCTGAGAGACTGCGTTGGGATGATGAGGTTTACATTCGCGCTCAAGCACGTGATCGCCTTTACTTCGTGATGCCGGGGGAAGTTAGCTTCTTAGTTATGGACGCTGAGGGCATTGATGGTTCAGACACCAGTGGAACGGTTGGGGCAATGCTTGCGGAAAAGCGTAAACGGAGCGGTTTTAGTGCTGAAGTTTTAGCGAATAAAGGTAACTGGGTCGATGCCTTTTTGGAATCTGCACTTCGCGCTGGACTTGAAGAACCAAATCAGGAAATAGACAGTGCCACTAACTAAAGTCACCGATAACGACATCGAGGCTGTTTCTAATCAACTCGGAAGAGCTGCTAGAGATATTGTTGCTATTGCGGCTAGATGTATTTGCGGAAACCCTGTTGTAGTTCAAACCAAACCTAGACTCGAAGACGGCACCCCATTTCCCACGGTGTACTACCTCACTCTTCCAGCAGCAACTGCTGCAGTGTCAACACTGGAAGCTACTGGTTTGATGATGGATTTGCAGACTCAGTTGGGGCAAGATGACGCGCTTTCAAAGGCCTATCTCAGAGCACACGAGAGCTACCTCGAAGACCGAACATTGCTTGGACAAGTCGAGGAGATTGCTGGAATTTCAGCAGGTGGAATGCCTACCCGCGTGAAATGCCTGCACTCGCTGGTCGCTCATTCACTAGCCAAGGGACCGGGAGTGAACCCAATTGGTGACATTGCGTTGGAGCAGTGCAGTTGGTCCCCGAGTCGGTGCGTATGCGAAAAGTAGTCTCAGTTTTCCTCGCAGCACTCATCGCGGTTTCGGTTTCTCAGTCCGCGTTCGCTGACCCAATCAGGGATAGGCAATACTGGCTAAGTGACTACGGCTTTACAAGCGCCTGGGAATTGACTTCGGGCGAGGGTGTAAAAGTTGCCATCATTGATACCGGCATAGACGCATCCCATCCTTCGCTGCAGGGGGCTGTAGTTGGGGGAACAGACGTTTCAGGCCTAGGTTCCCAAGACGGCTTGACTCCGGTCGGGCAAAACAGTTATCACGGCACAATGGTCGCTTCACTTTTAGCAGGGCGTGGCAACCCAGAAGATTCATCGGCTGGCGTTTTAGGAACTGCGCCTAAGGCGCAGCTACTTTCTATCTCAATGGCCTTTGGCGTTGATGGTTTGGACACCGATTCCCAAATTGCCGAGGGAATTATTTGGGCGGTTGATAACGGAGCCAGCGTTATCAATCTTTCCCTAACTAGAAATTCAGTTTCTTGGCCTACGGGATGGGACGAGGCGTTCTTGTACGCGTTCGAAAACGACGTTGTGATTGTTGCAGCGGTGGGAAATAGGTTGGATGGCACCGAACAGGTTTCAGCCCCAGCTACGATCCCTGGCGTTATTGCCGTTGCAGGAGTTGACAAAGACGCTCATGCTAGCGAACTATCATCGACAAGCGGTTTCACCATCGGCGTCACGGCACCATCAGAAGAATTAGTGGCCGCATATCCTGGCGGAGAATATCGAATTTGGTCAGGAACTAGCGGTGCTGCACCAATAGTTTCCGGGATGGTGGCTTTGATTAGGTCGTTGCACCCAGAGCTGGACGCGGCAAATGTGGTCAATCGGGTTGTCCAATCAGCCAGAAAGGTTGGGTTCGAAAACTACTCCTCGTCATACGGCTATGGGCTTATTGATGCCGAAGCTGCTCTAGGGGCAAAGATTCCCTTGGTCACAGAGAACCCACTGGGCTCTCTGGCGGAATGGATTGAGCTCTATCGATCCGAATCAACCGCAGATATAGCCCCTGGAGAGATTTTGACGCCGATTGATTCGACACTGGTAGAAATTGAGCAACCAGTAGACCTACAACCAAGCCTCTGGCTGCCAGTAGCTGGCTATGCTGGTTTAGGGCTGTTAGCCACATTTTTGTATTTTGCCTTTAGGCCCAAAGCCAAAGGCTCAAATAGCGATAAGCGAAAGTAGTGAATTAGACCAATGCCTAGAATCCTGATCGTCGGAGGCGGCTACGCCGGTTTTTATACCGCAAGAAAACTAGAGAAGTACCTAGGGAAGAACGAAGCCGAGGTCACAATGGTTGACCCGCTTCCTTACATGACCTACCAGCCATTTCTTCCGGAGGTAGCGGTAGGTTCCATCGAACCTAGGCACGCAGTGGTTTCTCACCGCAGGCACCTTAGGCGAACTGAAATCATTACCGGTCGGGTGAGCGACGTTTCTCACAAGGACAAAAAAGTGACCATCGAGGTTCCGGGCCTGGCTCCATTTGATCGTGAGTATGACTACGTGGTTGTAACAGCCGGTGCCGTTTCCAGAACTTTTCCTATTCCCGGGGTTGCGGAATTTGCCATCGGAATGAAGACAATCGAGGAAGCTGTTGAGGTAAGACACCGCATCCTTACCAACTTTGACAAAGCAGCAAACTTGCCTGAAGGACCCGAGCGCGCCAGGCTGATGAGTTATGTGGTAATCGGAGGAGGTTTCGCTGGAATCGAGGCCTTTGCTGAGATGCTTTCGCTAGCGACCTATCTACTTCGCTACTACCCAACTTTGAAGTTTGAAGAAATCAACTTCCACTTGGTAGAAGCTATGGGACGAATCATGCCTGAGGTTTCTTTGAAAACCAGCCACTGGGTCTTGAAGAACTTGGCCAATCGAAATGCCAAGGTGCATCTTGACACTCAGTTGTTGTCCGCGCACAACGGAGTAGTGGAACTTTCCAATGGACAAAAGTTTGAGTCGGATACGATCGTCTGGACAGCGGGAGTAATGGCCAATCCTGTAGCTAAGCACACTGATTTGCCATCCGATGAGCGTGGACGCATATTGGCTAACCCTGCGCTTCAAGTAGTCGACGGAGACACTCCAATTGAGGGAGCTTGGACCGCTGGAGATGTTGCAGCAGTTCCAGATCTAACCGGGGATGGTGTAGCTGGGTACTGCGTGCCAAATGCGCAGCATGCCGTTAGACAAGGAAAACTAATGGCTAAGAACTTGGTAGCGGCGATTCGCGGCGAGGGCCTGAAGAATTATTTCCACAAAAACATGGGAGCGGTTGCTGGGCTGGGTATTGGTGTTGGTGTCTTCCAGTATCGAAACTTTGCCGTGACTGGTTTTCTAGCATGGCTAATGCACCGTGGATATCACGGTCTAGCGATGCCGATGTGGGAAAGAAAAATTCGCGTCTTTGGAGGCTGGGTTGCAAACTTCGTACTTCGCCGCGATGTTGTCTCGATCAACGCAATAAAGGAACCTCGTTTAGCATTTGAAACTTGGGCATCCAGGCCAAAGAGCTAGATTCCGATGATTGTGGCCCCCGTAGCCCAATGGCAGAGGCAGACGACTTAAAATCGTCACAGTATGGGTTCGAGTCCCATCGGGGGCACCGTTATTCCAGAGCTTGAATCGTATGAGTTGCTAGATTTTCAATCCCAACCTGCAGCCAGACCCATAGCGTGTATCTAGGTTTTTACTTCGGGTTTGCTGTGATGGGGGCTAGATGTCTCCCAATTTGCCCAAGCTTGAATTAGCATCTGTATAGACAAAATTTTTCTAAGGGGAAAAAGTGGAGATTGCACTACTTGTAATTCTGGGCCTAGTCTTGCTAATCGGGATCTGGCTATGGTCAACCTATAACGGGTTGGTCGCTCTTAACGTTCGCGTTGATGAAGCCTGGAGTGATATCACTGTTCAGCTGAAGCGTCGCGCGGACTTGATTCCAAACTTAATTGAGACCGTCAAAGGATACGCCGCTCATGAGCGTCAGGTATTTGAAGCAGTTACAAAAGCAAGAGCAGCGACAGTTTCGCCAGACGCCCTAACCCATCCCGAAAAAGCAGGTGCCGCGGAAAACATGCTTCAGGGAGCCCTAAAGTCACTGTTTGCAGTCGCCGAAGCCTACCCGCAGCTTCAGGCCAGCCAGAATTTTCTTCAGCTTCAAGCTGAGCTAAGCGACACCGAAGACAAGATCATGGCTTCAAGACGGTTCTATAACGGTGGAGTTCGCGAACTAAACACCAAGGTGCTGCAGTTCCCACAGAATCTTTTTGTTAAGTCGCTCGGGTTTCCAGAGCGTGAATTCTTTGAGGTGGCTGATCTCGCAGGTATCTCCGAACCGCCCAAAGCCAGTTTCTAGTATCTAGGAATCGCTAGATGTACTCAGCCATTGCCGCTAACAAACGCAACACAATAATTATTGTGGGGCTATTTGTGGCTCTTCTCAGCGGAGTATCAATTTGGTGGGGCACCGCTTCAGGAAATGGCTCGTCCGCCTTGTTTATTGTCGGCTTTGTTTTGGTTTACACAATCTTTCAGTACTACATGGCTGGAAAAATTGCCATCGGCATGACCGGTGCCGTTGAAATTCAAAAGTCTGACAATCCAAGACTTTGGAGAATTGTTGAGAATCTTTCGATTGCTGAGGGCATCCCGATGCCAAAGGTCTACATCATCAATGACCCTGCCCCAAATGCCTTTGCAACCGGGCGCGATCCCGAGCACGCCATAGTTGCTGCCACCACTGGACTGCTTGTGATTATGGACGATAACGAGCTGGAAGGCGTAATGGCACATGAGCTCGCTCACATCAGAAATTACGACATCCGGGTATCAACTATTGTCTTTGGACTGGTAAGCGCAATCGGAATTCTGGCTGACTTTGCAATCCGGGCAGCGTTTTATGCCGGTGGCAACCGCTCACGCGATGGAGCTGGCGCGGCGTTTATCCTAATCGGCGTGGTAGCGAGTGTGATTGCCTGGTTCATTGGCCCACTTGTCAGCGCAGCGGTTTCCAGGCAGCGAGAGTACCTGGCTGACGCTACCGGTATCGAGATAACTAGATATCCAGAGGGCCTAGCCAGTGCGCTGAATAAGCTGGGTGAATACGGTAGGCCGATGAAACGGGTAAGCGCATCGATGGCTCACATGTTCCTAAATGACCCAATCAAGCCTGGCTTTACTGAGAGGCTGTTTTCCACGCATCCGCCTATTCCCAAGAGAATTGAGCGTATTCAGACAATGGGAACTAAGTTCTAGAGTCTTAATCTAACTAAACTTGGGGGCTAGGTAATCTTTTCGAAAGGCCCCCGATGTCCAGCCAGCCGCCGGTAGTTGTTCCTGCGCTAAGCGAGTTCGAAAAAGCCTTGGCTAATGTCCGAAAAGTTGCTATTGAAACTCCTGTTCTACATTCTCATTATCTTTCCGAACTACTCGGACAAGAAGTGTGGTTAAAGTGTGAAAACTTGCAGCGAACCGGGGCCTACAAAGTACGCGGTGCCTTCAATCGACTCAGCAAACTCACTCCAGAGGAAAAGAAGAAGGGCGTGATTGCCGCTTCTGCCGGAAACCACGCTCAAGGAGTAGCACTTGCTGCCAGAAAACTCGGCATTAAGGCAACTGTTTACATGCCCTTTGGTGCATCGCTTCCAAAAGTAGCTGCAACCAAAAACTACGGAGCTAAGGTTGTGCTTCACGGAGCTACTTTTGCCGAGGCGCTTAAGGCCGCTCAAGAACAAGCTAAGACTTCTGGAGAAATCTTTATCCCGCCGTTTGATCACATGGACGTAGTTCTTGGCCAAGGAACCGTTGGGGTCGAGATCATGCAACAACACCCCGACGTATCAACAATCGTTGTTGCAATTGGCGGCGGTGGGCTAGCAGCAGGTGTGGCCGTCGCAGCTAAGCTAACCGCGCAGGCTATGGGCAAAAAGATACGGGTAATTGGGGTCCAGGCTGAAAATGTTGCTCCGTACCCGCTGTCTCTGAAGTCTGGGAAAATCACTGAGGTGGCAGCCACGCCAACCATTGCAGATGGCATCGCTGTTTCAAAGCCTGGTCGAATTCCATTTGAACTGATCAAGAAGCATATCGACAAGGTAGTGACTGTTTCTGAAAATGACATAGCTCAAGCAATTTTGGCTCTACTCGAAAGATCCAAGCAAGTCGTTGAGCCAGCTGGTGCGGTAGCGGTAGCTGCGCTTATGAACGGCAAGGCTAAAGCCAAGGGGAAAACCGTTGCCATTTTGTCGGGTGGAAACATGGACCCACTTTTGTTGCAAAGAGTTATCAGACATGGACTCTCAGCTTCCGACCGGTACACCAATTTCTCAGTGATGCTTCCTGATCGTCCCGGACAGCTTGCGCTAACAGCCGAAGTTATTGCTGGCGCTCACGCAAACGTTATTGAGGTTCTCCACACCAGGCATGGCAATGGGCTTCAGATTAGTGAAGTGGAGCTGAACCTGTCAGTTGAGACCAGCGGTCACGAACACAGGCTGGAAGTTGTTAGAGCTTTAGAAAAAGCTGGGCTTCGACCGAGGCTTGAGAAAAATCGCGATGACTAGGCGTTCGCGACCGCAAGTATTTTTACGCTGATGGCTTTCCCGTTGGGCAAAAACACCTCAAGCTCTTGCCCGACTTTCTTTCCCAGAATTGCACTTCCTATGGGTGAGTCTGGACTGTAAACCTCTACGCTCTCATCGCTAATTTCGGCGCTACCAAGTAGGAACTTTTTTTCGGAGCCGTTTAGATTAACTGTCACAACCAAGCCTTGTTCTACAACCCCGTGTGCCTTCGGTGCTTCGCCAACTTGGGCCGTGGCAAGAATCTCTTCGATGCGGTTAAGGCGAGACTCGATCTTGCCCTGCTCTTCTTTGGCTGCGTGATAACCGCCATTTTCTTTTAAATCGCCCTCTTCACGGGCTTCCTGGATGCGTTTAGCAATGTCGCCGCGGGCAACTGTAATCAGGTACTCGAGCTCATCAGCAAGCCTGTCATAGGCTTCTTGGGTGAGCCAGGTGGCTTCGTGCATCTCAGACATAATCCCACTAGCCTATTTCAACGACAGCCAGCAACCAAGCCCGATGTTCCAAGCTCTGTGGTGTTTACAGTGGTTGAAATCACCACCGACCGGCGGCCAGAAGGCGCTACAGCAACGGTTTTGAACCCCACAACAGTAAAGCTCTGGTTTAGCACCTGGACGTCACAAACAACTGCCTGGCCAGCGACTCTAGACACCTCAAAGACCACCTCAGTAGAAAATTCGTCGTTTACTGTGAATCCCACGTCGCGAGTGCTTATCCGACTGGAGTCCGCCACCGTGAAGATTATCGCCCAAATCAAGAATCCAATTAGGGCTAGTGAGCCAATTGAGATTGCGAGAAACCTGTCGCGCTTTTTGGTGTTTCCGACCCCATAGCGCTGCTTAAGAAGGTTTTGGCTCACCCGACAAGGTTAACTGAGATTTGTGGTTCATACTTGAACCATGAATCTATTGTCCTTTCTCACCGAAAACACAGTTCCTGGCGAGGTAATCATTGATGACACCTGGTACAGCCCAGGGGTAATCGGATTTATTGCAACCTTTGGAGTTGCCGCAGCTGCGGTTTTATTGATTTTTGATTTAGTGAGAAGAATAAGGCGGGTTCGATACCGAGCTGAAATCTCCGAGAAATTGGATTTGGAACAGCTTGAGCAAGATTTCTCATCAGGCTCTTCTGCTGGTTTGACCAAGCCAGAGCGCCCAACTCCTCCCGAAAAACCTCAGCGCTAAATCTTTTAGGCGAAAGACCCAGCTACGGGCGACAGTGAAATCAACAGCACTGCGGTCCAGTGGCACATGAATGCCAGCACTGTGAAACTGTGGAAAATCTCATGAAAGCCAAAATGTCCCGGGAACGGGTTAGGTCTTTTCAGTGCGTAAACAACTGCACCCAGCGTGTAGAGCAAACCGCCAACCAGAATCAACACCATCATCGCTAGGTTAGCCGCAAGAAACTCAGGTAGGTAGACAACAGCTGCCCAACCCATAGCGATGTAGATTACAACGTATAGCCAGCGCGGTGCCCCGATCCAAAAGACTCTAAAGCCAATACCTAAAAGCGCAACTGCCCATATGGCAATTATCAGTATCAAACCTTTGTCTTTGGGCAGAGCCAGCAAAGTAATGGGAGTGTAGCTTCCGGCAATTAGCAAAAATATGTTGGCGTGGTCCACTCGTTTAAGGGCCAATTTGGCTTTTGGTCCCCAGTTGAAACGGTGATAAATCGCACTGGTTCCAAACAGCAAAATTGACCCAGCAAAAAAAACAGCGGCGGCGATTTTTGCAACCAGGCCTTCTGCGACCACCAGTAAAACTACTCCTCCGATAACTACAAGGGGCAAGATTCCGGTATGGATCCATCCGCGCCAGCTCGGCTTGATTTCAGGCTCTGCTTCTCCTGAGATTTCGGATAAAGGTAGGTGCATTGGGGAGCTCTCGGTTGGTTCAATTGCCATGATTCAACCCTAGTTGGGTTTTGCGACGGTAACCTTAAGGGGTGCGAAATCTGGTTTATCGGCTCTATGAAGCTCGTGTTGAGCGTCAGCTAGACAAGTCCAACTTGCCTCATCACATCGCAGTCATGCTCGACGGTAACCGTCGCTGGGCCGGGAAGAAAAACGGCTCGAAGGCTAAAGCCGGTCATGTTGCCGGGGCACATAAAATCTTTGACTTTTTGTCATGGTGTGATGGTCTCCAAGTTCCGGTGGTAACTCTTTATCTTCTCTCTACCGAGAATCTAAAAAAGCGTGACCCAGAAGAATTACAGGATATATTGCAGATATTGACCGACCTAGCCGAGGAAATGGTTCGAAGGGGAAGCTGGAAACTCCGGCTAGTGGGGGACCGATCTTCGCTACCTCCAAACTTTCTACAAGCGTTAGAAAACTGCGAGCATCAAAGTCGTGATACTTTAGGCGCTCAAGTCAATCTTGCAATTGGCTACGGGGGCCGTCAGGAAATCACCGACGCCATGCGATCGATAGTAAGAGACTCAATTACTTCGGGTGCGGACCTAGAAAAGCTAGCCGAATCCCTAACTCCCGAACTCATAGCCAAGCACCTCTATACCTCTGACCAGCCCGATCCTGATTTAATTATCAGAACCTCGGGGGAGCAACGCCTTAGCGGGTTTTTGCTCTGGCAATCCAGCAATTCCGAACTCTACTTCGAAGAGGCCCTGTGGCCTGATTTTCGCAGGGTCGACTTCCTAAGGGCCATCCGAGCATTTGGACGCAGGCACCGTCGTTTCGGTGCCTAGAGCGCACCCCGATTCGGGCGTGTTGCTAGCGACCTGGCTGCCCTCAAGGATTTACCTTAAAGCTAAGCCTCAAACCCAAGGAGCGTTTAGTGACTAAAGTCGAAGCAATTTCCACCGCGAAGTCAGATAAGAAAAGTGATCAGGCGGTGAGAACCTTCGTCCTTGATACCTCGGTACTGCTATCGGACCCAAAGGCTATGTTCCGCTTCGCGGAGCACGAGGTAGTTATTCCTATCGTTGTTATCAACGAGCTGGAGAAAAAGCGCCACGATCTTGAAATCGGCTACTTTGCCAGGGTTGCACTTCGTCATTTAGATGATCTTCGTCAAAAACACCAGAGACTAGATTTTCCGATTGAAGTTGGCGACAAAGGGACCCTTCGAGTTGAACTAAACCACAGCGATCAATCGGTGCTGCCAACTGGTTTCCAGCTTGGAGATAACGATTCCAGAATCTTATCGGTTGCCATGAACCTCACCAATGAAGGCTTCAATGTCACAGTGGTGTCCAAAGACCTACCGATGCGAGTCAAGGCAGCCAGCCTTGGAATGCTAGCCGAGGAATATCTAAATGAGTTAGCAAGTCAATCTGGCTGGATAGGTGTTAGCGAGCTTGCACTCAGTGCCGACCAGATGGCTGACTTGTATGACAATGAAGAAATAGCCCACGACGAGGTTCTAGAACTTCCAATCAACGGCGGATTGGTCATCACATCAGAACGAGGTCACGCACTAGGCCGAGTCACGATGGACAAGAAGATCAAGCTGGTCCGTGGAGATCGTGAAGTGTTTGGTGTTCACGGAAGATCTGCCGAACAACGCCTAGCAATTGATTTTCTGTTGGACCAAGAAATTGGCATCGTTTCAATGGGCGGTCGCGCTGGAACAGGAAAGTCGGCTCTGGCCCTTTGTGCTGGGTTGGAATCCGTGCTTGAGCGGCGCCAGCACAAAAAGATCATGGTTTTCAGGCCACTGTATGCCGTTGGAGGCCAAGAACTTGGCTACCTGCCCGGTACCGAAGCTGAAAAAATGAATCCCTGGGGACAGGCGATTTTTGATACTTTGAGTGCCCTGGTTTCCAAGGAAGTCATCGAGCACATTCAAGACCGAGGTCTTCTTGAAGTTCTACCACTTACACACATCCGAGGCAGATCGCTCCACGATAGTTTCGTGATTGTCGACGAGGCTCAGTCTCTTGAGAGAAATGTTTTACTCACGGTGCTTTCGCGCATCGGACAAAACTCAAGAGTGGTGCTCACTCACGATGTTGCGCAGCGCGATAACTTACGCGTTGGTAGGCACGACGGAATTGCATCGGTGATTGAAACCCTAAAGGGCCAGTCTCTGTTTGCACACATCACCCTGACTCGATCCGAGCGCAGCGCAATTGCAGCCCTGGTTACTGAGCTTCTAGACCGCTAATAAAGCTGGGGATAACTTTCCCCTTGGAATCTCGTTAGTTACTACAGTGGCGAGGTGTTCGAAAATCTCTCCTCGTTGTTTTCAGCACTCGGTCTTGGCTATTTGGTGCTTACGGCCTATCCCTTAGCCAAGACCGATATTTTGGAGCGACGCCTTCCAAATAAGTACGTTATTCCCGCATTTCCAATAACTTGGCTTGGCCAAGTGCTAGCAGGATTCTTTGGCGCAGGCTTTGTCAATATGCTCTGGGCTTTTATAGCGGCGGCTGTGACCTTTGCGCTGGCATTAGCCATTAACTACTTAGGCCTTCTTGGAATGGGAGATGTAAAACTTATGACAGCCATGTCCCTTAGCCTTGGCTGGTACTCCCCGATCTTGCCGATTATTGCGATAGGAATCAGTTTTCTCATTGCCGGCGCTACAGCTTTGGGGCTGCTGGTTTCAAAGCGCATAAAGCTTGGAGGCTCTATGGCACTGGGTCCATATCTGTTGGCTGGGTTTTTAGGGACGATTACTTTGGTGGTCTGGTCATAGACAGAACGCCCAAAGCAGTATCCAACTGGTCAAGCGTGAGCTCACCGCGCTCGACAAACCCTAGCTCTATAACGGCTTCTCGAATGGTGATGGACTTTTCGACCGAGAGCTTGGCAATCTTGGCAGCTGCTTCATAACCGATTACCTTGTTTAGTGGCGTGACAATCGCGGGGCTTGATTCAGCCAGGGCCTTGGCTCTTTCGACATTTGCCACTAGTCCATCCACGGTCTTATCTGCCAAAATCCTTGAGGAGTTTGAAAGCAGTCTGATGGATTCAAGCAGGGAATTACCCATCACTGGGATAGCAACGTTGAGCTCGAAGTTTCCGGTCGATCCAGCCCAAGCAACGGTCTGATCGTTTCCGATTACTCTCGCGCAGACCATCAAGACAGCCTCTGGGATAACCGGGTTTACTTTGCCCGGCATGATTGATGACCCCGGTTGCAGGTCTGGAATAGAAAGTTCCCCAAGTCCGGCGTTTGGCCCCGAGCCCATCCAGCGGAGGTCATTGTTGATCTTGGTAAGGCTAACCGCCAGAACTCGGAGAGCACCGGATGCTTCAACTAGGGCATCTCTTGCACCTTGGGCTTCGAAGTGATCGCGAGCCTCTGTTATTGGGAGATTGGTGTGCTGTCCAAGGAGCTTTATCACTGCCTGTGGAAAGCCTTTCGGAGTGTTTATTCCGGTGCCAACTGCAGTTCCGCCAAGAGGGACTTCTGCAACTCGAGGAATTGAAGATTGAATACGCTCTATGCCGTAGCGGATTTGGGCTGCGTAGCCCCCGAACTCTTGACCCAGGGTCACCGGGGTCGCATCCATCAAATGTGTGCGGCCGGCCTTTACAACCTCAGCCCAAGTTTTTGCTTTTTCCTCCAGTTTTTTAGCCAGGTAGTCAAGTGCTGGAATTAGATCGTTAATCAATGCTGACGTCACAGCTAGGTGAACCGAAGTTGGGAATACATCGTTTGAGGACTGGGAAGCATTGACGTGATCGTTTGGGTGAACTGGCTTATCCAAGAGTTTGGTTGCAAGGTTTGCCAGAACCTCGTTCATGTTCATGTTGGAAGAAGTTCCTGATCCGGTCTGGTAAACATCGACCGGAAAGTGATCGTCGAGGGAACCTTCGATTACTTGGTCGGCACTCTTGGCGATAGCGTCGGCAACATCCTTGTCTAAAACGCCCAGCTGGGCGTTAGCTAGTGCTGCGGCCTTTTTGATCTCCGCTAATGCCGAGATTTGTGCTCGTTCGAGCCTTGTGCCTGAAATTGGGAAATTCTCAATTGCTCTTTGCGTTTGAGCGGCATAAAGAGCATCCTTTGGGACCCTAACTTCGCCCATGGTGTCATGTTCAATTCGGTACTCCACGAAAACCGAGCCTTTCTTGGGTCTTAGTTGATTTCTCCGAAGGTGACTAGCTGTGTCACCTTTCCAAGGGCAAGTTGGTAAGTTGCCCCCACAACAGCTAATTTACCGCTTCTGACAGCGCTATCGATTAGCGTGGAGCGGCTTAGCAGCTCGGAAACGGTGTCTTTCACGTGTAAATCAGTGATTTCGTCGATTGAGCCAGTACCGGCTAATCTGGCGGCCTCCACGGTGGGCTGAATCCTGGACACCAGGTTTTGAATAAACTCTCCCTCTGTCTTTAGTTCCCCAGCAGAGGCCTGCATTGTTGCATCGATAGCCCCACAATCGTCGTGACCTAAAATCACGATAAGAGGCACTTTCAGGACCTCTACGCTGTACTCGAGCGAACCCAGGATAGTTTCAGCTAGCACCTGTCCGGCATTGCGAACCACGAACAAGTCTCCTAAACCTACGTCGAAGATGATTTCTGCCGACAGCCTAGAATCTGAACAGCCAAAAAGAGCAGCGAAGGGTGCTTGTCTCTCAGCAATTTCAGTTCGGTGCTCGACGTCTTGCCTGGGGTGAGAAAGAGCACCTGAGATAAATCTTTCATTACCCTCGAAGAACTTTAGGTATGCCTGCGCAGGTGTCAGAGTCATTTTCAGTTGTCACTAATCAACAAAGCTATAGATAATGCGAAGTCTTCCAGTTGTTGTTTTGTTGCAACACCGTATACAAACACGGAATTCTTTCCGTAGTCCAAAACCATCATGTAGTCTTTGGATTTTGGGAGACTGCTCTTGCGCACATTCTCAAACACGCGCCAGGTCTGATCTTGAATAATGACTTCGCCGGTTTGTTTGCTTGACTCAAGCATCAGTTGAGTCCAGGTTGAGTTAACGTCGATGCCCTGGGTCATCGCCAAAAACTCATTATTTGGACCCACAAATCCCAAATACCAATTGGCAACTCCGTCCTGAGCGGAGGATCTATATCGCGCTGCGTTGGCATACCAATCAACCGGCAAGGTTGGCACTAGAAGTACTCCGGGGGCTTGTTTCGCGGCTTCGGTGGCAACGGCTTTATAGTCCACAGGCTGAACGCGATTTGAGTCATCGCGCGGAACTGCCAACACTAATAAAACCATTACCCCCACCGTTGCCACTAGAGAGAGTAAAAGATTGATTAGCGTCTGTCGCGCCCTGCGTTGGGCGGCAGCATCGCTCATTCGGCTGAAGTTTTCTTGGCCTTAGCGGCCTTATCCAAAGAAGCTCTTGCTCCGGAGAGCCACTGCTCGCATTTATCGGCCAGGGCTTCTCCGCGCTCCCAGAGCTGCATCGAAGATTCCAAAGTCGCTGAACCTGCTTCGAGCTCGGCAACGACCTTTACTAGCTCGTCACGGGCCTGTTCGTAGCTCATTGTTGCCACGTCTTTGTTCTTGTCAGTCATCGTCGTTCTAGCCTACTTTCAATCTGCGGTAGCCCCAAGATCGCCCCCGGCCAGCGTAATTCTGAGCTTCTGTCCAGTCTTAGCCTGCTTCGGTTCGGTCAAAACATGGCCATCTTTGTCGCGAACCACCGCATAGCCTCGGTCGAGGGTTAGCTTGGGAGAAAGAGCTCGCACCTGTCCCCGCAAGCCAGCTATCTGGATTTGCTGCTTCTCGAGTGAGTTGCTGACTTGACTAAAAAGTTTTTGCCGAAGTTGAGTTATCTGAATGGCTCGGTCCTCGACCAGCGTGAAAGGATTCGACAGAATTGGCCTAGAACGTATCGCAGAGATTAGCTCGATTTGATTTTGAACAAAGCCCAAAACCCGAAGTCCAATTCGCTCTAGTGCCTGAGATATTTTCTTGCGCTCTTCGACAACATCCGGAACTACCCGTCTGGCCGCATCAGTTGGCGTAGAGGCTCGAAGATCAGAAACCTCATCGGTTAGGGGGCGATCATTTTCGTGCCCAATAGCACTGACAATCGGAGTCTTACAGTTGGCTACCGCTCGCACAACCTTTTCGTCAGAGAAAACCAATAGGTCCTGGAAGCTTCCTCCGCCTCTAGCCAAAATAATTACATCGACATTTGGGTCTGAATCTAAAAGCTCAATTGCCTTGATAATCTCTGGTGCTGCTTTATCTCCTTGCACAGGGCAGTGCTGAACTTGGAAGCGGACTTCAGGCCATCTCACTTTGGCGTTCTGCAAGACATCTTTTTCAGCATCGCTGTTAGCGCCGGTAATAAGGCCAATTAGGTTTGGCAAAAAAGGTAGCGGAAGTTTTCGCTCTGGGGAAGTCAAGCCTTCTTTGATCAGCTGCTGACGGAGCCTTTCGATGCGCTCCAGTAATTCGCCTAAGCCCACCTTCCTAATGGAAAGGACATCCATGCTGGTCTTACCCGAGCGCTCCCAAAAATCTGGATGAACCAGTGCCACTACTCGATCCCCAGCGGAGAGCTCTCTCACAGCATCCAAAACATCAGGTCTACGAGAGTGGATTGAAAAACCCTTGTCGGCTACTAAGTCACGGAGTTCTCCAAAGAAAACATCTTTTTTCGGGCTGATTTGGGAGATTTGACCTTCGACCCAGACGTTCCCAAGACGAGTGATCCAATCCTTGAGGCTATTGGTGAAATTTGCTACCGACCAAGGGGTTTGCTCGCTGGATACGCGCGATTCGGAGGAATCAGATGATTCGTTCTCCGACATGGCTATTCCTTAGGGAGGGTTGATTATCTCTCGTAGACTTGAGAGGTGACCCAAATAAACAATACCGCCGAACGCCGCGTGCTCCTGGCTGCCCCTAGGGGATATTGTGCCGGAGTAGACCGAGCGGTTATCGCAGTTGAAAAGGCACTGGATCATTATGGGGCTCCGGTTTATGTTCGAAAAGAGATTGTTCACAACAAGCACGTCGTTACTGGCTTGGAAAAGCGCGGAGCAATTTTTGTCAACGAGGTCGACGAAGTTCCTGAGGGTTCCATTTTGGTCTTCTCCGCTCACGGAGTTTCCCCAGCAGTAGTAAAAGCTGCCGAGAATCGTGGGCTCAACACCATTGATGCCACCTGCCCACTGGTGACTAAAGTCCACCGCGAGGTCCAGCGCTTTGCCCAGGAAAATTACGACATCTTGCTTATCGGCCACGACGGTCACGAAGAAGTTGAGGGAACTGCTGGGGAAGCTCCAGAGCACGTTCAGCTAATCGACGGCAAAGACGGCGTAACCAACGCTAAAGTCAAGGATCCAAAGAAAGTGGTCTGGCTTTCCCAGACCACCCTCTCCGTCGACGAAACAATGGAAACAGTCTTGAAACTGCGCGAGAAGTTTCCGACTCTTCAGAACCCACCCAGCGACGACATCTGTTACGCGACCCAAAACCGTCAGGTTGCCATCAAGAAAGTTGGAGCTGAGTCAGATCTAGTTTTAGTTGTTGGTTCTGCAAACTCTTCCAACACAGTTCGATTAGTTGAAGTTGCTCTGGAAGCAGGAGCCAAGGCCGCCTATCGAATTGATTACGCCAGTGAAATTCAAGAAGAATGGTTCGAAGGCGTTGAAACAGTTGGCGTTTCTTCCGGAGCCTCAGCACCTGAAGAACTAGTTGATCAGGTTCTAGAGTTTCTTGTAGATCGAGGCTATGGAGCCCCAACTGAGATAACCACCGCTGAAGAGGACGTACAGTTCTCATTGCCTAAAGAGCTTCGCAAGGATTTGAAAAGCGCCGGTCATGACACCAGCAATAAAGTAAAGCGCCCCTAAGAGCCGAAGTTGGTTTCTTTTACAGTTTGGCCGGCCCGGTCATAGGTAGTCCAAACACCCACTTGCTTGCCGTTATTGAATTTGCCGCTACGCATCAGAGAACCATCTTTTCGAAAGAATTTCCAAGCACCGTGCATCTGGCCATTGTTGAACTTACCGGTAAACCTGGAGTTTCCGTTTTTGTATAAAGGATTGAGCATTTTAGGCCTTTGGGGATTTACCTGCGGAGCCAAGCTGGTTAGCTGCCTGCAAGACCCGGGTGGCCATTGAAGCTTCGGCAAGTTTGCCCCAGACTCTTGGGTCATAGGTTTTCTTGTTTCCAACTTCACCGTCAACTTTTAGAACGCCGTCGTAGTTCGCAAACATATGCCCTGCAATGGCCCGCGTGAATGCGTACTGAGTGTCGGTGTCTATATTCATTTTGATGACACCGAAGCTAACTGCATCTGCGATTTCTTTGGAAGTTGAACCTGAGCCACCGTGAAACACAAGATCAAAAGGCAGGTTCTTGGAGTATTTCTGACCAACGGCTTTTTGGATTTCATCCAGTAGTTCAGGCCTTAGCTTGACGCTTCCTGGCTTATAGCTACCATGGACATTTCCAAAGGTTAGTGCAGTTAGGTAGCGACCGTTTTCGCCAAGACCCAGGGCCTCGGCTGTTGCCATTCCGTCTGCAACGTTGGTAAACAGGTGCTCGTCAATTCCACCTTCGATGCCGTCTTCTTCGCCACCGACTACTCCCACTTCAATCTCCAAAATCGAACCAACACTTCGAGTCTTGGCGAGCAACTCTTTTGCAATAACCAAATTTTCGGCAAGGGGAACTGCCGAGCCATCCCACATGTGTGAGTTGAAAAGTGGATCCTGACCTGCCTTGACTCGTTCAGCCGATACTTCAAGCAGCGGACGAACAAAATCATCCAGCTGATGCTTGGCGCAGTGGTCGGTGTGAAGCGCCACGGTGATTCCATAGCCTTTGGCTGCTTCCCGAACGAAGGCCGCCATCGCCTGGGCTCCAATCGGCATTGACTTTACAGACGCCCCTGACCAGTACTCAGCACCGCCCGTTGAAACTTGGAGTATTCCATCCGAGCCGGCGTCTTGCAGTCCTTGAAGAGCAGCTATCGCAGTTGACGACGAAGATACGTTGATGGCCGGGTAGGCAAAGCCTTGAGACTTGGCGCGGTCAAGCATTTCTAGGTATGAGTCCGGTGAGGCTACTGGCATCTTTAGTTCTCCTTGTAAACGGCGGGTTCTCTAAGCTTTGCAGCAAGGTCCACATCTTCGGTCAAGAACACCTCAGGTAAATCATCGATGTTGTCAAGCCCGCTAGTTGGTTGGCTAACTTTCACAGCACCCCACTGGACGGCGGTCATTGCACCAACTGGAACATTGAAACTAACCCCGATATCTTCGTGGTCCTTGGCAAGTGGGTTTTTGGTGATTGCGGAAAGAAATCCGGCCAGGGTGGCATCGCCGGCACCAACGGTGTTAATTACCTCAACTGGGGTAGTTCTGGTTCCCCAGGCTTTTGACTTGGTGACAGCAAGCATGCCGTCGGAACCTAGAGATGCCAGCACACACTCGACACCGTGTGAACACAGCTCGCGAGCGGCTTCAATAACATCTCCATTAGTAAGAAGTGATCGACCTACGGCAGATGCCAACTCTTCGGCGTTTGGTTTCAAAATTGCGGCCTCACCCTGTCTTACCCAGTAGGCAAGTGGCTCCCCCGAGGTGTCGAGAGCAACTCGAACCCCCAACTCATTCATCCTCTCAAAAACTGGATGAAGGTCAACAAATGTGCCGGTGGACTGATCGATTGGAAGAGCACCTGCGATTACCAACCACTTCGCGTCATTTTCTCGAACCGTCGCTTCAGTTAGGTCAATGACTCTTTGCCACTCTTCGGAAGTCAAAGGCTTTGGTCCCTCGTTGATTTTGGTGGTGGGGCCACCCTTTTCTAAAATAGTTGTGGAGACTCGGAGGGTGCCCTCGATCCACATAGGAATCAAAAAGTTTTTTGAGCCGGTTCTTTCGAGGATTTCCTTTTCAGCATTGCCAATTGGAACCACTGCTGGGGCTGCAATTCCAGAAAGCTGAAGTGCCCTGGCTACGTTGATTCCTTTACCGGCAAGCTCCTCGCCGACCGAGTCAGCACGATTTACTTCACCTCGATGCAAATTAGTGACAAAGTATGTGCGATCCAGAGTTGGAGCAGGCGTAAGCGTAACAATCGGGGACTTTTCGGTGTTGCCAGACATGCAGGTTCTCCTTGCGGATGATCAAATGGGGCCGGTTTTTAGCTTTAATTCACCGGTTTTTGAGCTGCAAACGCCTTTGTGAGCACTTCCCAAAGTATAGCCAAAGCCGGCAAGGGCCATAAAGGGCCTAAGGGTAAGCCAAAACAAGCTGACTTTAGGCTTTTTGATCTCCGGATTGAAGCTCGCTCGCGGTGATTGCCTCTGGTGCTGAATCAAGTGGAGGCGGAGATGAAATCTCCTCGGTTCCAAGCTGATTTTCATCTAAATCATTTAGCTTTCGGGCAGTGACTAGAACTCGGGATTCCAACGAGGACACAAATACGTTGTAATCCTTCACCGTTGCAGTGATTGACCGACCCAGCTTTTCGGCGTGCTCAGCAATTTTTCCGATTCGTTCGTAGAGTTCTTTTCCTAGCTTGATCATGGTTCTAACTGAGCCCTCGTCAGCATTTTGGCGCCAGATGTAGTTAATTGTTTTTAGCACCGAGAACAGGCTAACCGGAGATGCTAGAGCAACGTTTTTCTTGAAGGCATATTCCAACAGTGCTGGATCAGCATCGAGAGCAGCTGACAACAGCGACTCGGAGGGTACGAATGCAATTACAAAGTCAGGGGAGGCGTTTAGCCCGGTCCAATATTCCTTACCGGATAGAGCGTCGATGTGTACCTTCATGGCTTTGACATGGGCAGTAATCAGTTCTGCTCGGCGTCTAGCATCATCCCCTTCAGCCAGCTCTGAAATCGCCGACGCTTCTTGGTAGGAGTTGAAAGGAACTTTGGAATCAATCGCCAGAGATTTTCCACCGGGCAAGTTAATGATGAGATCGGCTCGACCAGAACCACTGTCGGTTGAGAAGCTAGCCTGCTCATCAAAGTCCGCGTGCTTGATTAGACCAGCTAACTCAACAAGTTTTCGAAGCTGCGTCTCACCCCAAACTCCCCTGATGGAATTCGACGAGAGTGCCTGAGACAGTGCCTGAGTAGTTTTTCTCAGTTGGTCATCTGAGGCAATGGCGTTTTTCAGCTGTTCTTGGATAGTCCCAAACTGCTCGGTGCGCTCTTTTTCCAGTGCCTTGACCGAGATTTGCATTTGCTCTAATCGGTCTTTGACCGGAGCAAGCTCTTGAATCAGCCTGGATTCTTCACGCTCTCGAAGCTCTCGTTCTTTTCTATCCTCTTCGGCTCGTTGTAGAGCAGAAGTAAGCCCCGTGACGGTTGCCTCTGCGCTGGCAAGCTGGATAGCCAGCGAGCTGTCTGAGCTCTTGGAGCGAAATCTGAGGGTGGAAACCAGGAGGCCGATTACTGCGCCCGCCACAAGACCAATAGCTAAATAAATGAGTTCCATGCTTAGAACTATGCCATTAGCTAGAGACATAAAAGCTCAATGGGCCTGAATATAGAGCTGCTTCATAGAAACCTTGGTCGCAGTTAGCAATTCATCCAGATCGTTAGCGCCATGCCGATCAGCTGCGTGAACGACAATCCTTGAGCAGGCGTCAGCGTCGGCCAGGGCGTTGTGATGGTTAAACTCCTCATGGCCGATAGCGTATGCGACCTGATTTAGTCGGAAGTTTTCCAAGTTGTAGGTCTTTCTGGCGATCTGAAGTGAACAGCTGTAACTAAGGTTTGGTACCGTCACGCCGATGGCTTCAGCCGAGGCTCTAAGCACACCCATGTCAAAGGGTGCGTTGTGGGCAATCAGCACGTCCTGGCCAACAAACTCAAGCATCTGCTCAAGTACTTCGAAGTAATCCGGAGCTATGCTAACCATGGCCGGGGTGATGCCATGAACTGCTATGTTCCCAGCACTAAACCAGTTATGGACCCCTGGAGGCTTAAAAACAGATTCAAAGCCATCGACAATTTTTCCGTCACGAACTCGCACCAGACCTACCGCGCAGCAACTGGCGGGGGAACCATTGGCTGTTTCGAAGTCGATGGCTGTGAAGTCAAGGGGCATACGACTTAGTCTGCCAGTACCCTACGACGGGTAGAGTGGTATCCCGTGGCTCTAACAATCGGAATCGTGGGACTACCAAATGTTGGTAAGTCGACCCTCTTTAATGCACTCACCAAGAACAATGTTCTGGCGGCGAATTACCCATTCGCCACCATCGAGCCAAATGTCGGCGTGGTGAACCTGCCAGATGTTCGTTTAGACAAACTCGCTGAAATATTTGGAAGCGAGAAAATACTGGCGGCACCGGTTTCGTTTGTTGACATCGCAGGAATCGTAAAGGGAGCCTCCGTGGGGGAAGGTCTTGGCAATCAGTTCCTTGCAACTATACGAGAGGCTGATGCCATCGCCCAGGTGGTTCGCGGCTTTAGTGACTCGGATGTAGTTCACGTAGATGGCAAGGTCGAGCCCTCGTCAGATATTGAAACCATCAACACCGAGCTGATTCTTGCCGATATGCAAACTCTTGAAAAAGCCCGACCTCGAATGGAAAAAGAGATCAAGGGCAAAAAAGCTGAGCCAGAGGCTTTAGTAGTTATTGACCAAGCGCTGGCAATCCTAAACGACGGGAAGCCTCTCTCCTCAAGCAAAATTGACCTCACTCCCATCAAAGAACTTGGTCTACTAACGGCAAAACCAATCATTTACGTCTTCAACGTTGATGAGGCTATCTTGACCGACTCAGCAAAGAAACAGGCGCTCGCAGACTTAGTGCTGCCAGCAGAAGCGGTTTTTTTGGATGCCAAGGTTGAATCTGAACTCATAGACTTAGATAAAGCAGAAGCAGCTGAGCTGCTAGCTTCGCTGGGCCAGGATGAATCCGGGCTTGATCAGCTGGCGCGGATTGGTTTTAGAACTTTAGGTCTTCAGACCTACCTAACGGCAGGACCAAAGGAATCCAGGGCCTGGACCATCAAGCAGGGCTGGAGCGCCCCGCAGGCTGCTGGGGTTATACACACCGACTTCCAGCGAGGCTTTATCAAGGCTGAAATTGTTTCCTTCGATGATCTTGTTGCTACCGGCTCAATGGCAGAAGCCAAAGCCAAAGGCAAGGTTCGCATCGAGGGCAAGGACTACGTCATGCAAGACGGAGACGTGGTGGAGTTTAGGTTCAACGTATAGCAGTGCAGTTACTTTATTTTGTTGAACGAGAATATCCGGTATCTGTCCAACGCCTATGGAGCGCATGGACCGATGCTCGTGAACTAGAAAATTGGTATAGCCCTGTTTATCTATCGGTAATCCCCGGATCTGTGATTAGTGAACCTGTTCTTGGTGGCCAGTGGGCTCTCGGAATTGACGTTTCTGCCAATGGGTTCAATGCCTACTTTTGGGGCCGGTACGAAGAGGTAATCGAATTCAAAAAACTATCCCATAGCCTTTCTTACTCCCAGGATCAGTTGGAATTTCAACTTAGAGAACCGACAGCCGAGTCTCACAACATTGTGATCGAATTCGAGAAACTAGACGAAAGCGCTTGGGTGAAATTTAGTCAGTTCGGTGAAATGGATTCCGAGCAGGTGGAAGCTTCTCGCGAAGGCATGGAAAGTTATTTAGATAACCTCGAGCAGTATTTGGAAAACCATGACTAGCACTCAAGTTGACCTACACTTAGCCAAAATTCAAGAACCACATCGATCAACATTGCAGACCGTTCGTAAGATTATTCTCGAAATAATTCCAGAGGCTGAAGAGGTTATCTCCTATGGTTTTCCAGGTTACAAATTGAAGGGGAAAATCATCTGCGGTTTTGATGCTTTCAAAAACCACTGCAGTTTCTTCCCACACTCTTCTCTCGTTATTTCAGAGCTTTCGGCGGAGCTAGTAAACTACAAAACTTCAAAAGGCGCATTGCAATTTGATATCAATAAACCGCTACCAAAGGCTTTGATTAGGAAGCTTATCCAAACTCGCCTCAGGCTTCTTGAGGAAACTAAGAAAAACTAGATTGAGCACTCTTTGGCGACCCGCTGCCCAGAGTTTGTTTGATGGGCTAGTTCAGCTGGAACTTCAGTCGATGTTTTCCCGGGCCAAAGTAGTCGGTGAGCAGCCCCACCTGCAAGAACCCAAAGCTTTCCAGAAGGCCTTGCATGGCCAGGTTGTTGGGTGATGTCATGCAGGAAACGGCCACCAAGTATGGGCTTTGGCTTAGTTCTGAAAAAAGACGGTCCATCAAGGCTTGGCCGATTCCTTTTCCGCGATAGTCAGCGGTGATTGCCAGGGTTAGTAGCTCCCATTCGTTCGAGCTGGCTTTGTCCAATTGGAGCATGGCTATGACTTGACCCTGGTCGATGGCAACAAAGATTGACCCTTCGGCCACACCAGTCTCAATCTCTCCGGAAGGAGCTGGTTCCAGGTCAAAATTGCCAGCCGGGAAGCACTCGGCGTCCAGGGCGATGAGGGCTGGAATGTCATCATCAATTGCTGATCTGATTTCTAGCTCCATTGCAACAGGTTAGCAAGACTGCCACCGGCATAGCTTCAGATAAAACCTTGATTCAATCGCTAGGGTAAAGCTATGTCAGAGCAAGAAAATGCCGTCCAACACCCAGATCGTAATCTTGCGCTAGAACTCGTCAGAGCAACTGAAGCCGCAGCCATTCGCGCCTTCCCTTTTATTGGGAAAGGCGACAAGAATGCCGCTGACAAGGCGGCCGTTGATGCCATGCGAGCTTTTCTAGGAACCGTAGACTTCGAAGGCCTAGTTGTAATCGGGGAGGGTGAAAAAGACGATGCCCCAATGTTGTTTAACGGGGAGCTAGTTGGGTCTGGCAGCGGTCCGAAGTGCGACATCGCAGTTGACCCAATTGATGGAACATCTCTAACCGCAGCCGGTCGGCAAAATGCTTTATCGGTGATTGCAGTTTCTGACCGAGGAACAATGCTAGATGCCTCTCAGATTTTTTACATGAACAAGCTGGTCACTGGCCCTGAGGGCGTTGACGTCTGCGACATTAGAAAACCAATCGGTGAAAATATTAGAGCCCTCGCCAAAGCTAAGAACAAACCAATTTCAGAACTAGTGGTGGCTGTTCTGGATCGGCCAAGGCATGATGATTTAATTCGTGAGATTCGAGAATCAGGAGCTGGAACCAGACTACTGTTGGACGGCGACGTCGCCGCATCAATTCATGCGGCTAGTTCTGGTTCGAGAATTGACATATGTGTTGGTATAGGCGGTTCCCCCGAGGGTGTTGCAACGGCGTGCGCCATAAGTGCTTTGGGCGGACTGATTCAGGGAGTTTTGATGCCAAGAGACGAACAGGAAGCTCAGCGAGGAGTCGATAGCGGACTCAAGATGGACTATGTCTATGAGGCCAAGGAAATTGTGCAAAGCGAGAACACTTTCTTTATTGCAACCGGTCTCACCGATGGCGGGTTGTTAGAAGGAGTAAGGCGCAAGGGTTCGGTGATTCGAACCGAAAGCATTGTCATTCGCGGTCGCAGTGGGACTATTCGGCGCATTGTTGCCGAACATCAAAGTTCACGTTGGATCTAAGAGCGCTGTTGTAGTTCTTCGTCAATGCTTCGCTGCTTAGCGATGATGGAACCAGCAAATAGTGCCGGAACGGCGCTCAAAAATAAAAACCACAGCGAACTGGTCCAGGTACCGGTAAGTTCATGCAGAATACCCAGCACCAGAGGTCCCATGGCTGCCGCCAAATAGCCAAACCCCTGTGCGAATCCCGAGATGCGAAGCAGAGTTTCTGGTGACTTCGAGCGAATGTTAAACAGAGCCAGATTAAGCGGAAACAAGATCGGACCAAGGCCTGCTAGCAGCACCCACAACCAAGACCACCAGCCTGGGAAGAAAATCAATCCACCGTATCCTGCGAAGAACAAGACACCACTTAGATAAATAAGTGGTGCTTGATTTGGGTATCGGATTGCTAGTACCGGCATGGAAAGAGCTGCCGGGATTCCCATGGCTGCGTAGAGCGCTAGCAGAATTCCTGCCTCTGCAGGAGTAGACCCGGACTCGTCTAGCAAAATCTGCGGTAGCCAAGCAAAATTGGCATAGCCATTTAGAGAGGAGACCGCCCAGATGACCACCATCGCCATTGCGGTGGGAGATTTCCAAATCCTTACATGCCGAACGTTAGTTGGAATTGTAAGAGCTTCAGTGACAACTTTTTCTTCGACTCTGTTGAAGCGAAGCTCAAATAGCCAAGGCAACGCAGCTATCATGGCAACTATTGCCCACTGACCTAAGGACACTCTCCAGCCAAAAGTTTCTGCAACAGGCACTGCAATCAGTGGTGGTGTAAAGGCACCGATTGAGACAATCACCAAATACAAAGCTGTCATGGAACCTAAGCGGTCTGGGAAGTATTTTCTAACCACTACCGGGAGTAACACATTTCCCATTCCCATCCCCACCAGAGCAAGCATTGTGCCAACGCTTAGCAAACTCCAGTCACCGGAAATTGCTCGAACCACACTCCCCATGGAGATTGTTGCTAGCAATGTAAGTAGGGCAGCTTCTAGACCAATGCGCCTGGTAATAATTGGTGCAATCAGCCCACTCAAGGCAAAACTCAACGGAGGAAACATGCCAAGAAACGACACTGCAAGCGTCGGAAGATTAAAGTCATCCCGAATAAAAGGAATTATTGGCGATAACGAAGACACCGCAGTTCGGATGTTTAGGGCAACCAGCAGCATGCCGGCCAAGGCAAGAAGCCTGCCAGATAAGGGCTTTAGTCCACTCAATATGTTCTCAAATCCAAGCAAACAGGGCATCCTTCGATGCATTTCACTGTTGATTTGAGCCTTACTGGAAGCGAACTAGAGAATTTTTTGAGAGTGAACACTCTTACTAACTTAGCGAAGTCATAAGTCTACGAAGCGAGTCAACCCTTGAAGCAGCCCGTGACCCAAGAACACCACTTTCGATTGCCTCATCTAAAGCGCAATCTGGGGAATCGGCAAGGTGTGTGCAACCCCTTGGGCACGAACGAATTGTCTCCCAGAGATCTTCGAAGGATCGAAGTAAGTTCTTCGGATCTATGTGCCCTAGCCCAAAAGATCTAATTCCGGGAGTGTCGATTATCCAACCATCTTCTAGCTTGATTGCACGAACGGAGGTCGAGGTGTGCCTGCCTCGACCGGTTACCTCGTTCACAACTCCAACCGCGCGATTGGCATCAGGTGCTAGGGCATTTACCAAAGTGGATTTTCCAACACCTGAGTGCCCGACCAGCACAGTGACCTCTCCAGCCAAAAGCTGCTGGATTCCAGTAAGTTCAAACTGGTCGGATCTAGTTTCAACAACTGGGATGCTGAGTCCTACAAAACTTGCTAGAAACTCAGTTGGATCTTGCAAATCCGTTTTTGTTACACAAATGATTGGCTTTAGTCCGGCATCTAGGGCAGCTGCCAGGTATCTGTCGACAAGTCTGGTTCTTGGTTCTGGGTTTGCCGCAGCAATCACAATCATCAGCTGGGTGGCGTTTGCAACAATTACTCGCTCGACTTGATCGGTGTCATCAGCACTTCTTCTAAGCAGGCTAGTGCGTGGCTCAATTCGAACGATTCTTGCCAGGCCACCATCTTCACCAGTGGTGTCACCGGTAAGTGCAACAACGTCCCCAACTGCAGGTCCGTCCTTACGTAGCTCTTTGGCCAAAGTCGCGTTTAGTTGCAAATCCGAATCATGCAGCAAAACCTGATAGCGGTTTTTGTCCACCCCGACCAATAGACCTAGAACCGCATCTAGATGGTCTGGTCTGATTTTGGTCCTGGGTTTGTTGCCTTTGGGGTTGGGCCTTACTCGAACATCGGTTTCATCCAGATCGTGCTCGCCAGGTTCTGGCTCGAAAAGCCAACTCAAGCGTTTGTTCCCAACATCTGCTCCCACAGTTTCACAAACTCAGGAATGGTCTTCTCGGTGACCGTGATGTCCTCAATTTCAATACCTGGAACTCGAAGACCAATGATTGCTCCAGCCGTTGCCATGCGGTGGTCTTCGTAGGTTTTCCATTCCCCGCCACGAAGGTTCGCCGGCTTGATAATTAGGCCGTCCGCGGTTTCGATGGCGTTGCCCCCAATGGAATTTATCTCATTGACCAAAGCGCTGAGCCTGTCGGTTTCGTGGCCACGTAGGTGTGCAACACCGCGGATCTGGGTTTGAGAATCAGCAAGACTGGCTAGAGCTGCAATCACGGGAGTGAGCTCACCCCCAGTTGATAAATCGATATCGATTCCATGAATTTGTCCAGAGCCGGAAATAATCAAGTCACTGCCGACCCGTTTGATAGCTGCACCCATCTGTTGCAAAATACCGTCAAAATCGTTTCCAACTTGAGTGGTTGATTTAGGCCAGTTGGTAATAGTCAGACTGCCTCCGGCAACCATTGCAGCCGCAAGAAAAGGTCCAGCATTCGAAAGGTCAGGTTCGATTTGTATCTCGCCGCCAGAAATTTCCCCGGGCTCCACGCGCCAGCTAGCGAGCCCGGTCTTAGATGCGTCGACACCTCGTTTTTGCAGGCAGTCGATTGTCATCTCAATATGTGGCATTGAAGGAAGGTGGTCGCCGACGTGAGAAACAGTGAGTCCATTTTTGAACTTTGCTCCCACTAACAAAAGCCCCGATACAAATTGCGACGAAGCGGATGCATCGATTTGAATTTCTCCGCCAAGAACTTCTCCGACTCCATGAATTGAAAAAGGAAGCTTGTCGCCAGTTATTTCCACACCTAAGGTCGCGAGCGATTCAATTGTTGTTTTCATCGGGCGCTTTCTAGCTGCCAAGTCACCATCGAAATCTATTTGCCCAGTTGCAAGAGCTGCCAGCGGTGGAACAAAGCGCATGACGGTTCCAGCAAGCCCACAGTCAATGGTGGCCGGACCGAAAAGCGCCCTTGGAGTAATAGCCAATGTGTTGCCAACTTCAGAAACTCCAGTGCCTAGTTGTCTGAGGGCTTGAATCATCAAGTTTGAGTCTCGGGATACCAGCGGATCTATCAGGGTGGTTGGTTCTTTGGCTAGCGCTGAAAGCACTAGCTCTCGGTTGTTTAGCGACTTGGAACCAGGGAGGCTGATAGTGGCCGCAAGTTGGCTCTGGGTGCTGGGAGCGAGCCAGCGGCGGGAATAGCTTTCGTCAGTCATTGGTTTCAAAAGTAGCAGTTATGCAAAACCATTAGGAGCCCAAGGTGTCAGCAGTTCTGGAAATAGCCGAATCGGCTGCCTTGGTAGAGTATGAGCCTATGACCAGCAAGCCCGATAGGGCCACCGAGGACAAGATCCGAGACTTTGAGCAGCAGGCTCTTCCCCTTATGCCACAGCTCTACGGAGCTGCCCTTCGCTGGACCAGGAACCCCTCCGACGCCGAAGATTTAGTTCAAGAAGCAATGGCCAAGGCATTTGTGGCATGGGCTCAGTATCAGCAGGGCACCAATTTGAAGGCCTGGCTGTACCGAATCATGACCAATACACACATCAATAGCTATAACAAAAAAGCCAAGGACCCCTCCAAAGGTGGGCTGGATGATCTTGAGGACTGGCAGTTGGGCGACGCCAAGTCCCTCACCGCAACCACGTCGCGGTCAGCTGAGCTAGAGGCGCTCGATAATTTACCGTCAGAAATAATCCGCAAATCATTGCTTGAAATTCCTGAGGAGTTTCGAATGGTGGTTTATTACGCTGTGGTAGACGGGCTCCCATATGCAGAAATTGCCGAAATCATGGGAACCCCGGTTGGAACAGTTATGAGTAGGCTCCACCGAGGTAAAAAACTACTTCGAGTCCTGCTTGCGGAATACGCCATGGAACAGGGATATTTATCTGCAGAAACAAAAACGGAGAAAAGCTAATGGCAGAGTTTGATTGCGAAGAGACCAAAGCACTGGTCCACGAGTATCTTCATAACGAGCTTGAGACTGAAGACCAAAGAGATATCACAACGCACTTGGCACTTTGTGATTCTTGCGAAGAGGAATATGACCTTGAAGTAAATCTCAACAAGGCTCTCACTCGATCTTGTGACGAGGAGCCACCTCATCAGCTTGCGCAAAAAGTCTTGAACTATATTCGACAGTCCCAGTCGAACTAACTCTGAGTTTCTTCCAATCCCAACCACGGATACCATCCACGGTTTAGTACAAGCCAGGCCATCAAACCGTAGCCTGTCTGGGCAGGCATATTCCTAGCGGATACTTCCAGCTCTGCGTTAAAGCCCTCGTGGTCTACCAGAGGATGAAAAAAGTCCACGAAGGGGACGTTTCTTCGGCGGCAGACATCCTCATATCCGGTTGCAAGGTGTTCAATTTCGTAGTTCAATACTTTATCGAAACTAGGTGGCGGCCCAACCACAAATACGGAAATTTCATTTCGTCGTGCCTCGTCGATAACTGTGGCTACGTTAAGCCTTGACCTCGAGACTGATAGCCCTTGACTGGAATCAGAATTCCCAAGAGCCAACACCAAACGATTCTGGGTTTCAGGCCGAAAGCGGCGCTGCACTTCGTCACTCCAACGCTCCGACAAACTTGTGCTGGTCTCGCCAGGGGACGGGACGTTATAGATATCGATAATCGGGTCTTCGATTGGAGTTCGGGCTATGACTCGACCAACCCAACCGAGGCCCTTGACATCGCCGATAGCAGTCGTTGACTCATCGCCCAAAATGACGATGCGAGTTTCTGCCTTCTCGACTTGGTCCATTGAGCTAAAGTGCCAAAGCTCTGGTTATGACATCTGTTTGCTCCACTGCGTGCCGTTTAGCGGAACCGGTTGCGGGTGAGGCGCTAGCCGGTCTTGATATCAGAGTTGGAACTTGGCCATTCATGTAGCGGGGTAGGAATAAACCGACGTAGGTCCAAGGGCCCTGGTTGGCTGGTTCGTCTTGCACCCAGTAGAGCTCAGCGTTTGGGTACTGAGCATAGGTTGACTTGATTTCGTCCACAGGAGTGGGGTAAAGCTGCTCAACACGAACAACAGCAATTGATTTCTCACCACGTTTTTCAATCTCGGCCATTAGATCCCAGTAAATTTTTCCAGAACACATGAGAACTCGCTTGACGCCGGATTTATCTAACCCTTGAACATCGTCCATCACAGGCTGGAAGGTGCCAGTGGTGAAGTCTTCGACTGGCGATGAGGCTGCCTTTAGTCGAAGCATCGACTTGGGCGTGAAGACAACCAAAGGTCGCCTAGGCCTTGTGAATGCTTGTCTGCGAAGCAGATGGAAGTGCGAAGCTGGAGTGCTTGGTTGAGCAACGGTCATGTTGTTCTCGGCGCAAAGTTGTAGGAATCTTTCGATTCGAGCAGAAGAGTGGTCCGGGCCTTGACCTTCATAGCCGTGCGGAAGAAGTAGCACAAGGCTTGAGTGCTGGCCCCATTTCTGCTCGGCCGAGGAAATGAATTCGTCAACAATGGTTTGTGCTCCATTTACAAAGTCACCAAATTGAGCCTCCCATAAAACAAGAGCGTCCTTGTTTTCAATTGAGTAGCCGTACTCAAAGCCCATCGCCGCATATTCGCTAAGGAATGAGTCGTAGATCCAGAACTTAGCCTGAGTCTCACTTAGATTTCGCAGCGGCATCCATTCCTGGCCGTTGGCACGGTCATGGAATACAGCGTGACGCTGCACAAAGGTTCCTCGTCTCGAGTCTTGACCCGCAAGTCGAACAGGCACACCTTCCATCAGCAGTGAGCCAAGAGACAGCAGCTCGCCGAAGCCCCAGTCAATGCCACCTTCATGACTCATTTCAACGCGCTTGGCAAGCAGCTGCTGAAGCTTTGGGTGGACTGTAAACCCTGGTGGAGTGTTGGCGTGAGCGTCTCCGATTAGCTCGACAACTTCTTTCGAGACGGCGGTAGCTCGGGTTAGTTCAGGAGCGTCGCTTGCGGTTGTTCCAATACCAACTTTCCGTGGAATCAGTTCAACCGGCGCGGACATAGCTTCGTGAACTTCCACGAAGGCTTTTTCTAGACGAACCTGGAAATCGGAGTTAGCCGCTTCGAATTCTTCCTGCGTGATGTCGCCTCGTCCAACTAGAGACTCAAGGTACAAGGTTCTAACCGAGCGCTTAGCCTCAATCAGGTTGTACATCAGAGGCTGGGTCATCGATGGGTCATCACCTTCGTTGTGTCCGCGACGACGGTAACAGATCAAGTCGATCACAACATCGTTTTTGAATTCCTGGCGGTACTCAAATGCAATCTGAGCCACTCGGACGGCGGCCTCCGGGTCATCACCATTGACGTGGAAGATTGGCGCTTGGATTGCCTTGGCAACATCTGTTGAGTAAACGGTGGAGCGGGACTCAGATGGGGGAGTTGTAAATCCAACCTGGTTGTTGATCACAAGGTGAATTGTTCCTCCGGTTTTGTATCCACGTAAGGAAGCCATGTTTAGCGTTTCGGTGACTACCCCTTGACCGGCAAAAGCCGCGTCACCGTGAATAAGAACTGGAATAACTGGAAAATCGTTGCGAGGAATTGCATCGAGTCGATCGAGTTTGGCACGAACTATTCCTTCGAGCACTGGATTTACTGCTTCTAGATGGGAGGGGTTTGCAGCGAGAGAAACCTTTACCTTGTTGCCCTCCAAGCTTTCGAAAACACCTTCTGTTCCCAGGTGGTACTTCACATCTCCGGATCCTTGGACACTCTTTTTGTCGGTGTTTCCTTCAAACTCCTTGAAAACCTGACCGTAGGTCTTGCCAGCAATGTTGGTGAGAACGTTGAGGCGACCGCGGTGAGCCATACCAATACAGACTTCTTCGATTCCTGCATTCGCTGCGGACTGGAGAATCTCATCCAAAGCAGCGATGGCACTTTCTCCACCTTCGAGACTGAAGCGCTTTTGACCAACGAACTTGGTTTGCAGGAAAGTCTCAAAGGCTTCCGCTTCGTTTAATTTGCTCAGAGTTCGAAGTTGCTCGGGGCGAGTTGGTTTAGCGTAAGGCTTTTCAAGTTTCTCCTGGAACCATTTACGCTGGGCAGGTTCTTGGATGTGCATATACTCAACACCAACAGTTCGGCAGTAGGAGTCGCGAAGCGTCCTCAGAATCTCCCTAAACAGAGCCTTCTGCTTGCCACTGAAGCCTGCGGTACGGAAGGAACGGTCAAGATCCCAAAGACTCAGACCGTGATTTAGAACGTCTAGGTCTGGGTGGGTTCGCTGCTGATACTCGAGAGGGTCGGTATCTGCCATCAGGTGACCGCGCACTCGATACGAGTTGATAAGTTCCTGAATTCTGGTTGACTTCTCGCGGTCATCGATACCCTCTTTGTCGAAGTCTGAAACCCAGCGAACTGGTTCGTATGGGATTCGAAGATCGGCGAAGATTTGGTCGTAGAAACGCTCTTCTCCAAGAAGCAGTCCATGAACAATCTTCAGGAACTCACCGCTTCCCGCTCCCTGAATGACTCGGTGGTCGTACGTTGAGGTCAGGGTTAATACCTTGCTGATTCCTAGCTTGGCCAAATGAGCCTCGCTCATACCTTGGAATTCAGCAGGGTAGTCAAGAGCTCCTGCGCCAACGATGCAACCTTGGTTCTTGGTCAGCCTCGGGACCGAGTGAACGGTGCCAATCCCACCAGGGTTTGTGAGCGAAATAGTGGTGCCTTGAAAATCACCTGCGGTAAGGGTATTGGTTCGCGCCTTGGCAACCAATTCTTCGTAAGCGGCAAGGTACTCGGCAAAGTTCAGCCTCTGAGCGCGCTTAATGTTAGGAACCACTAAAGCGCGTGAGCCGTCCGGTTTTGGAATGTCAATAGCCAAACCAAAGTTGATGTTGGCCGGCTGGACAACAACAGGTTTATCATCGACTACGTCATAGTAAACATTTTGGCTAGGGAACTTTTTCAGTGCCTGAATAATCGCGAAACCAATCAGGTGCGTGAAGGAAACTTTTCCACCACGAGTTCGAGATAGGTGAGAATTTATCACCAGGCGGTTATCAATCATCAGCTTCGCAGGAAGTGATCTGACGCTGGTAGCGGTTGGGATTGCAATCGAAAGGTCCATGTTGGTAGCGAGTGTTTTAGCCATCCCCTTAAGGACGGTGACCTGATCTTCGGCCTCCTCGTCGGACGTTTCCGGAATCACTGCGATTGATTCAGTAATTGGGGCTTGAGCAGGAATTGGTTGAGGTTTTGCTTCGACACGAGTTGTCTTGGCCACAACTGGAATTGAGGTTGTCAGGTCTGATACTGCAGGCACTGGGGCAGAAGCCGCTGGCGCAACGGCACCTTGGGTGGATTGATACTGTTCCAGAATCGGCCACCAAGCCTTATCCACGGAATCCGGATTCTGCGTGTACTTCTCGTACATCTCTTCTACAAGCCAGGAATTGGCTCCGTAGTCGTCTTGCAATCCCTCACCGGACAAAGAAAACCCCTTAGTAGTTGGCCTGAATGACTCCTATATCTTACGCTCTGGGAGGGTTGGACATTTAGGTATGATTGTCATCTTATGGATTCGAGATCTCACCATAGTCTTAGCGGGGCTCACGCCTAAGTGAACGACTTACTTCTGCTGGCCCTTGCTGCATTTCTAACGGTAGGGACCGGCTTCTTCGTTGCATCAGAGTTCTCTCTGGTAAACCTTGAGCGAGCCGAGCTTGAGGCAAGGCTAGAACGAGGCGAAAAAGGGCTTCAAAATTCCATTCGGGCTCTGAAGAAAACCGCCACACACTTATCTAGCGCCCAGCTTGGAATTACTCTCACCACGATTTTGACTGGTTTTATAGCCGAGCCCGCCATGTCAAATCTCATAAGACCAAGCCTGGTTGAGATTGGGGTGGCTGAAAGCGCTGTGGCTACCGTTGGGTGGCTGGTATCAATTGTCTTTGTCACCACCTTTTCATTCCTAATTGGGGAGCTAGTTCCTAAACAGTTTGCAATTTCAGTGCCACTTGCAACAAACAAAGTAGTTATTGGTTTCCAGCTTGTTTTCACCTGGGTTTTTGGCTGGATGATTCAATTCATGAATTCGTCCGGAAATGTTCTTGTGCGTGCATTCGGCATTGAACCCAAAGAAGAGCTCAGCTCTACCCGAAGTGCCGAAGAGTTAGCTTCTCTAGTTCGGCACTCGGCAAAGCAGGGAGCACTTGATCTTGAGACTGCAACCTTGCTGACTAAAACCCTAAGCCTGAGTGAACTAGTTGCAGCCGATGTTATGACACCTCGGACCAGGATGCACTTTGTAGAAAGAAACCAAACCGCAGCTGATGTTGTAGCGCTTGCGGTCAAGACTGGCCACTCAAGATTCCCTGTCATCGAAGACTCTTCGGATGACGTAGTCGGGGTGGTGCACCTTAAACTTGCCGCGGCAGTCCCAAGAGAAAAGCGCTCCGAGGTTCCGGCTACCGCCTTGATGGTCGAGGTGCTTCGTGTTCCAGAAACCATGCGGTTAGAAACACTCATGATTGAGCTTCGAGCCAAGGGGCTTCAGCTGGCCATAGTGGTCGACGAGTACGGTGGCACAGCAGGATTGGCCACCCTCGAAGACCTGGTTGAGGAGCTAGTGGGTGAATTGGTGGATGAGCACGACCGAGCGCGCGCTGGCATCACCCTTGGTGTGAACTCGTCGCTACTGTTCCCTGGCATGATGCGACCTGACGAGCTCAAAGAGATGTCTATTCCAATTCCAGAAGATGGTGCCTACGAGACTGTAGCTGGATTTATCATGAGCCAGCTCGGTAGAATTCCCGAGGTCGGCGACCAGGTTCAACTTGCGACTGGATTTTTATCTGTGGAGCGTATGGACGGTCGAAGAGTTGACCGAGTTCGTTTCACGCCAATAGTTGGGGTGGAAGTTGAATAGCGACCTAGCGGCACTACTACTATTCATTGCTCTGCTTGTGGCGAACGCGTTTTTCGTGGGTTCGGAGTTCGCAGCCATCTCGGTGCGTCGAGCGCAGATTGAACCGCTTGCCGAAAAAGGCAATCGTTCAGCAAAGATTACTCTTCGCGCCTTGGAAAAAGTTTCGCTGATGCTAGCAACCGCCCAACTGGGAATTACGCTCTGTTCATTACTTATCCTGACGGTGGTGGAGCCAAGTATTCACCACCTTCTGGAAAATCCTTTAGCTCAGACAGGACTTCCTCCAGTCTGGGTTGACGCAGTTGCTTTCATGATTGCGCTTGTCATAGTGACCTACCTCCACGTGGTCGTGGGAGAGATGGTTCCAAAGAACATTTCATTCTCAATCCCAACAGCGGCGGCTCTAGTACTTGTGCCACCGCTTTACGCAATTACTTGGATCTTGAGACCTTTGGTTGTGAGTTTGAACTTCGTGGCGAATTCGATTTTGAGACTCTTTGGGGTTAAGCCATTGGACGAAATTCTTTCCAGCTTCACACTCGAGCAAGTAGAAGACATTGTCGAGCACTCAACAAAAGAAGGTGTCTTGATTGATGCTTCCGGAACCTTGTCAAAGACATTTGAGTTCACTGAAAAGAAAGTGCGCGATGTAGCAATAAGTCAGGATCGGCTAGTTAGTTTTCAACGTGGAGTCACCGGCAGAGAGATTGAACAGGCGGCTGCCAAACACGGATTCTCCCGCTACCTTTTAGTGGACGACGACAAGGAGCTAATCGGCTACCTGCACTTGAAAGACGTTATTGACCTAAGTGACGACAAGGCGGACAGTCCAATCGAAACCAAGCGAATTCGAAACTTGATTTCACTTCCCGAGGAAATGGAACTCGAAGATGCTTTAGCTGCCATGCGTAAGGTCGGCGCGCATCTAGCTAAGAGTTTTAATGCCAATGGAGATGTAAACGGAGTGCTTTTCCTCGAGGACATCCTTGAGGTTTTGGTAGGAGAAGTTCAAGACGCTACCACCAAACGTTAGTCCTTCGGCCACTTTCCTCGTTCGTACTGTTTTGGCCAATCAACTTCAACACCGAGTTCGCTAGCTGCTCGAAGCGGCCAGTAAGGGTCCCTAAGACTTGCCCTACCAATTAAAATCACGTCAACATGCCCGGATTGCAAAATCTCCTCGGCCTGAGCACCGGTAGTAATTTGTCCAACTGCGCTAACTGGGTTCTTGATTCGCTCAGCCACATACTCAGCAAGTGCTACCTGGTAACCAGGTCCGCTTGGAATCTTCACGCCAGTTATCAGGCCACCACTTGAGATATCTATCAAGTCAACACCGGCAGCGGTTGCCCAACTAGAAACTTCCGCTGTTTGATCTTGGTCCCAACCACCTTCTTTATAGTCCGTTGCAGAAAGTCTTAGGAATAGCGGCATCGACTCAGGGATTGCTTCCCGAACTGCGCTGATGGTTTCCATCAGAAAGCGGGCGCGGTTTTCCAGGGTGCCACCGTATTGATCTTGGCGGTCGTTGCTAATTGGTGAGAGAAACTGGTGTATCAGGTAGCCGTGAGCACCGTGAATTTCAACAGCATCAAATCCCGCGGCTACCGATTTTTTTGCAGCCGCTGCGAAAGCGAGCACCAGATCCTGGATCTGTTCTACAGTAAGTCTTCTTGGCGCCTGATAGTCGCCGAAAGCAACGTCGGTAGCCGATACGCTTTGCCAACCACCTTCAATAGCCGGTACTGATCCCACACCGCTCCACTCACGGTAAACTGAAGCTTTGCGGCCAGCATGAGCTAACTGCATGGCCATTTTTGCACCTTGGCTGTGGCAGATATCGACAACGATTTTCCAGGCCGCAGCTTGCTCGTCGTTCCAGATGCCGGCACACCATGGTGTGATTCGGCCCTCAGGTGCAACAGCGGAGGCTTCAGCAAAAATCAGGCCAGCACCACCGACGGCCCTAGAACCTAGGTGAACTTGTTGCCAGATACCCGGCATGCCATCTTGATTCTCTGCTGAGTACATGCACATAGGAGAAATCCAGACTCGGTTCTTAACCTCCAAGTCACGCAATTTGATTGACTCAAATAGTTTTGGCATTTGCACTCCTTCTAGTGATAACCAGAGTACCCACAGCTGTAAACAAACCTAGAACTACGCCCAGCCCTATGGCAATATTTAGTGGAACAAGTTCGGTTAGGAAACCAATTAGCGCTGGCCCAGCCAAGACGCCAGCGTAGGTTATGCCAACAACCTTGGCCATATTTCTTCCGGTGTGAGTGGACTCGCCTACCTCGGCCGAATACGCGAAGATCTGGGGAACAACACCTGCAATTCCCACCCCGGCAATAATCCATCCAGCAAGAGCAATTGGCGATGAGCTCGAAACAACTACAACACTGGTTCCGATTGCCGAGACCACTGAGCCAAAGCGAATAACAAATATTCGCCCCTTTGCTGCAACTAGTTTGTCGATGAACAGCCTTGTGGTTCCCATGGCTCCGGTGTATGCCACCAGTGCGGCTGCAGCCTGCGCTTGGCTGGTTCCGAGAATCCTGGCGTGGTGCAACGCCGACCAGTCCACGCCGGTTCCTTCGGCAATGGCTGCAGCTGCAGCCATTGCTCCCAGGAACAGAACGTAGCCCAAGACTTTCCGATTCGAGGCGTTTGCTACTTTTTGTTTTTCCTTTTCAGCTTGCTTGTTAGCGGCTTCTGCGTTGTCACGCTGCTTATGGTTGGGATTGTCAGGAAGCATCCAATTCCTCATCGATACCGCCACCACGAGTGTGCCAATTGCCGCCGCCGCCAGGGTGGTTTGCATATCCAAGTTGTTGGCAAGCGCGAGACCTCCAAGGCTTGCCCCAATCAATCCACCGAATGACCACATGGCATGGAACGCTGAGAAAATCGGTCTTTGATAGGCCTTTTCGACCTCAACGGCGTGAGCGTTCATCGCAACGTCGGTGGCACCAACACCAATTCCCAAAAGGAACAGTGCAATGGCTAGAAACACCGGGGTGTCTGCAAGGCCTGGAAAAAATAGCATTACGCCCATGAACGTCGCTGCTAAAAATGTGGCTGTTTTAGAACCGACGCGATCGATGAGATTTCCAACCAACTGGATGGCCGCTAATGCGCCACCGCCAAAGACCAGCAGTAAAGTGCCAATTGCAGACGGAGTGATTTCTAGCTTGGCCTCAACAAATGGAATGTGTACTGCCCAAAAAGTGACAGTCGCACCAGCGATAGTGAAGTAGGCAAAGACCGCAAACCTGGCCTTTTGTAAATTGTTCAATGAAATTTTCCTCTATAAATCTTGTGCGGTCACAACAAGTCCTATCTTAGATAGCCTTTCAAGCGTGGACACATTGTCGAAAGCCCGTGGGACTATTCGTGCGGCACTTCTAATTAGTGCTTCGCTTGGGGTGCACGTTTGGCTGGTTTTTCTCAGTCGGGTTTTTGAGGACGCCAGGGCATTTGGGGACTTAAGTCTTTACAACTACTGGGCTTTTCAGCTAAACCAAGGTTCACCAATTTACGGCGTAGCTACCGAATGGATTTATCCAGCACTGGCGATAGCACCAATTTGGCTACCGAGTCTTTTCACTGGGATGTCCTATGAACTGGCTTGGCTAGCGATGGTATTTCTGATCAACACAGCCGTTGTGTTGGCCATAGATTCTGGCCGAAGAGGAGTTAAACCAACCGGAGCGAGTTGGTTTTTCATGTTATCGATAGCACTACTTGGGCCAGTTGCTATTTCACGCATCGACTCTATAAGCGTGGCAATGGCGATATTTGGAATTCTGAGAATTGCTAGCGCAAGGTTTGGCGTGGCGGCCTTCCTGTTCACTATTGCAGGCTGGATTAAGATTTGGCCGGTAGCACTTTTTCTTTCGATGATTGCAAGTTTCCGGACTCGAACCGGGCCTTTGGTAATTGCTGCAGGCACCAGTGTGACTATTTTGCTGGTTGGTTTTGGTTTTGGCGGTAGCGCTGTTTTAAGTTTTGTGGGTTCCCAGCAAGACCGTGGACTTCAAATCGAATCAGTTCTTGCAACCCCGTGGATGTGGCTTGCAAAATCAGGGTTTTCGAAAATCTACTTTGACGATGATGTGCTCACCAATCAGGTAAGTGGTCCTTTGGTCACAGACCTTGCTTCTTGGTCAAATTGGTTTATGTTGCTGGCTTTGATTATCACGCTGGGGCTAGCAGCTCGGGCAGTCCACAATGGTCAAAAGCCTAATCACGTCTTTGTTTGGGCATCGCTTGCTGCAGTTGCAGAGCTGATCGCATTTAACAAAGTCGGCTCTCCCCAATTCATGCTGTGGCTGGCAGTTCCGCTGTTGGCTGGAATCTATCTAGGAGTTTCTAAGTTTAAGGTGGCCCTGGCAAGTGTGCTGGTGATTTTGCTTCTGACCCAACTGATTTATCCGATTTTCTATCTTGATTTGTTGGCCCTTGAAGAGGTTCCGCTATGGATACTGACACTTAGGAATTTATTGCTTCTTGGTCTAGTTGTGGTCGGAAATCTACGCCTTGCTGGCAAGCAGGCGCTTTAGAAGCTTTCCTACTTTTTCAGCCTCAATAAGAAAGCCATCGTGGCCAAAGTCAGACTTGACTACAAACAATTTGTTTCCGAATAGGTTCTTTGGAGAAGACGAAGCAATCACTTCCTGAGTTGCAAGTGGAAAGAGTCGGTCACTGTCGATGCCAACTAGCAACATTTCGGCTTTTATCTTTTGTACCGCCTTTTTAATCGACCCTCTTGACCTGGAAATGTCGTGAGAGTTCATGGCTTCGACCAATGTTAGGTAGCTATTGGCGTCAAATCTCCGGGTGAATTTATTTCCATGAAAATCCAGGTAGCTTTCGACCGCGAAGCGACCACCGTCGCCGAAGGGGTTAACTTTAGACTGCCAGGCTCTTTCGAAGCGTACGTTGAGTTCTTCAGGAGAGCGGTAATTCAGTAGCGCCATTCTTCTGGCAAGTGCCAGACCTCGGTAGGGGCCTTTACCAGCGGCTGCGTCGTAGTAATCACCCTCGGAAAAAGCCGGATCGGCTTTGATGGCTTCAATTTGCACAGAGTTTAGGGCGATTTGATCGGCATTTGAAAATGCCGGAGCTGCTAGCACCGCAATTTTTTCCATAGCATCTGGGTATTCGATGGCCCATTCAAGGACCTGCATGCCGCCCATGGAGCCACCTATTATTGCTTTCCAGCACTTCATGCCAAGCTGTTTGGATAGTTGGACCTGCGCACTTACTTGATCACGGATGGTTAGGTATGGAAATTTAGATCCATACTCTTTTCCTTTTTTGTCTAGCGAGGTTGGGCCGGTAGAGCCCTGGCAACCTCCGAGCATGTTTGGGGCCACCACGAAGAATTTATTTGTATCGATTGAGAGTCCTGGACCCACGACGCCATTCCACCAACCAGCAGTTGGATGAGCTCTGGTTGCCGGGCCAAAAACGTGGGAGTCACCTGTCAAGGCGTGAAGTACCAAGACGGCGTTCGAGCCTTCTGCGTTTAACTCCCCCCAGCTTTCGTACGCAATCTTTACGCCGTCTAGTTTTTTGCCACTTTCAAGTCTTAAGTCAAATGAGGTAGTGAATTTTCGGTCTCCGACCGGATCACCATCTCGCCAAGCACCGGAAGCAGGAGGCTTACCAATGAGCTTTCTGGCCATTTCGTCCGTGATGAATTCGGACGGGATACTGTCCCCAGATACTTGAAATTCCATGATTGAAAAGAGCCTACTGGTTAGCTAAGAGCCTCGATGGCGAGAGTTGCCAGCAATGCAGCCCCGTCTCCCAGCACCGAATCATCAAATACCGCCTTGTTGGAATGGTTGGTGGCAGCAGAAGTGTGATCCACCCCGGGAGGACATGCCCCCATGAAGACAAAGGCTCCCGGAACTTCTTGAAGGATTGATGCGAAGTCTTCGCCGCCAGCAATTGGAGCTGGAAGGTTGATGTACCTTGCTGGCCCAAAAAGTTCCGCAGTTACTTTTTCAACTGAAGCAATTGCTTGCTCGTCGTTGATTAATACCTTGGTGGCTCTTGTGAATTCAACAGACGCGGTTAGCCCAAAACCTTCAGCAATTGAACTAACTAGTTCTTGGGTGTAGAGCTTGAGTTTGTTGGCGTTTTCGTCCGAGAAGACTCGAACTGTTGCGCCAAAGGAGGCTGTTTCAGGAATCACGTTAGTAGTTGCAGTGTCTCCCGCCCTTACCCAGCCGATGTTCACAATGACCGGATCAAATGCATTGAAGCGCTTAGTGACCATGGTGGGAATGGCGGACATAATTTCGTTCAGGACACTAATTGGATCTTTCGATAGCCACGGCATAGACCCGTGACCGCCGCTACCAGAAACAGTCACTAACAAATCTCCTGCGGACGCCATGAGCGCACCGGCACGAGATCCCATCATTCCAAGTGGGTAGGAGCTAAAAACATGCAGACCGTAAGCGCGAATCGGTTTGCTTCCAGAAACGATCAGAGCATCCTCTTCAATCATCACGTCTGCTCCGTGATGACCTTCTTCGCCGGGTTGAAAAAAGATAATGACATCGCCTTTGAGTTCCGCTTTTCGAGACGCAAGAACCTTGGCAGCCCCAACCCCCATTGCCATGTGTAGGTCATGTCCACAGGCGTGCATGTAGCCATTGGTCGATGCAAAATTGACCCCAGTGTTTTCAATAACTGCAAGCGCGTCCATGTCCGCTCGGAGTAAAACCGTGGGACCAGGAAGATCACCTTTTATGTGCAGAACTGCTGATGTGATGGACTTGCCTAGGGTAATTTCCCCTAGGTCTGAAATCTCACCAAGAACTGTTTCTAGGGTCTTGGGTAGAGAAAGCCCAAACTCAGGGATTTGGTGCAATTTCCTTCGCAAGTCCTGAAGCTCAGGAAGCATCGCGGTTGCTTGATCGAGTATTGACTGGCTCATGAAATCATTGTGCCACCCCTAGAAGCCATACCCTTTATACATGTTGTTTAGCTCGATGCATCAGTCTTGGCAAGAGTTACTAGAGCCAGCCCGTGAGTTGCTAGCTGAAATCGAGAATCAACTAGTTTTCGACTCGGAAATCACCCCCACCAAACCATCGATTATGAGAGCTTTTGAACAGCCTGTGGATTCGATTAAGGTCCTAGTTATAGGTCAAGATCCTTATCCAACTTTTGGGGTGGCCTGCGGACTGGCATTTGCGGTGGCAGCTAGCCATAAACTACCCCAAAGCCTCAAAAATCTCATGAAAGAACTGGCTTTCGACATCCCATCCGCCACCAATCAAGGCGACCTAGTCCGCTGGGGTGGGCAAGGTGTGATGCTTCTGAACTCAGCTCTTACAACCCAAGTTGCCAAGCCTGGATCGCACGCCAAAATATGGGCGGGTTTTACCAAGTTGGTAATCGAGGCCTTGGATAAAAAACTCTCAGGAAATTTGGTCTGCCTAAGCCTCGGTGAGCACGCTAAGAAACTTTCAACTGCAATAACACTGGGAGAGGTTATTCAGGCCACACACCCAAGTCCGCTTTCTGCAAATCGAGGGTTTTTTGGCTCCAAGATATACTCTCGAGTCAACCAAGCTCTAGTGACTAAATCGATTGCTCCGATAGATTGGTCCTGTTAGGAGTTGCCTTGGGTCTAGATTCATCCTCTCGCTGGAGACTAATTCGGCGATTTCGCGCTCGCGGTTTCAGGGAAGACACCGATAGACCACTGAGCGTAAATCTTCGAGCGGCAGAAGCAAAAGACTGCTACGCGATTTGTGAGATTTACAACTTCTATATTCAAAACTCTGTTGTGACCTTTGACGAGCAGGCTATGGAGCTAGGTCAGTGGCAGGACAAACTCGAGTACTTACAAAAACTCAAGCTTCCCTTCATTGTGGCATCTAGTGACCGGGGAGAAATCCTCGGCTTTGCCTACGTTGCACCCTGGCGCCAGAAATCCGCTTATCGCTCAACCGTTGAAGACACCATCTACCTCAGGCCAGCATCCACGGGAAAACGTATTGGTACCAAATTGCTTGAAGCGCTATTGATTGAGGCCAAGGCCGCTGGCGTTAAAGAAGTAGTTGCGGTGATTTCGGACAGTGGTGCTGATTCGTCAGTCAAACTGCATGAACAGTGTGGGTTCAAAAATCAAGGACACCTGGCGAAAGTGGGCTTCAAATTTGACCGTTGGCTGGGAACAATCCTGATGCAAAAGAGCCTCTGATAGGTTGTTTACATGGACTTGAAGAGGCTTTGTTCTGCCTTCGCTCTTGCAACCCTGATAGTTGGCGGATTCTCACCGGCTGCGATCGCCTCCTCCGACGCACCAACCGAGATGGTCTCTGGCGTTGTTGTTCAATACTCCGAAGGCGTTGCTCCGATTGCCAGAAACGGAGAACCAACCGGAGCTAATCTCCTTCGCGGAACCACAACAAGCGAAGATCTGGGCGGTGGGCTCTACGTTCTAAAACTTTCGAACCCTATTGAGAAATCTGTTGCCAGAGTTTGGGTGAATCGAATGGTTTTGGATAAGCGAATAGTTTGGGCCGATCTAAACCTTGCTCTCGAGCAAAGCTCGATTGACGCAAGGAGCTTCCAGGGCCCAGCTTTGGCAAAAGCCAAACCTGCTAGCGCACCTAGGTCGCTGGTTGCTCGACCAGCTGTGACATCCAGCGCCCCAGATAAGGCTCGTGTCCGATTGACCTGGCAGGCTCCAGCTAATCGATTTGGCGCAAAGATTGTCGGCTACCGGGTTTCGTATTCCTCTAACGGGGGAAGAAGTTATCAGACGCTAATCGGTGACACCGGTAGCAGCGAAACTCGTCTATTTGTAAGCGACGGCATCAGAGCCGGAGTTAGCTACCGGTTCCGAGTCCGCGCCATCACACATGATGGATCAAGTAGTAACGTTTTAGGAGCTAGCTCCGGCACCGTCCAAGCCTTGGTTAGGACAGCACCAAAACCTGTCTTCATCCAATCTGGAGTAAGAGTCGGTCCAGGAAGTGTCACCTACCTTGCTCAATCGACTTCAGAACGCGGAGGCGCTGCCAAGTCTCAGGTGAGATACCGAGCCGTTGCAACAGCAACGGACATCGAATCTGTTGAGTCCTCTTTATGCACTGCAACAAAGTGCCGGTTTCCAGACCTGCTTCCTGACACCTCTTACACAGTAGAAGTTTTTGCAGCCAATTCTCGTGGAACTTCGAGCTCCAACGATGCCGAATCAGTAAATGATTTTTACTTTCCCATTCAGTGGTACCTAAACGGCCAGTACGGAATTTCCATGCCAACGGCGTGGAAATATTCAATGGGTGACGGTGACAAAGTAGTTGCAGTCATTGACACAGGAATAAAGGCCCACGAAGAGATAGACAAGGCACTTACTAGAAACGCTGACGGTAGCATCTACGGATATGACTTCGTCTCTGATTTAGATAGCGCTGCCGATGGAGATGCCGAGGATTCAAACCCTAACGACGAGGGAGGTGACGCTGCCGGTGGAAGCAGTTATCACGGAACCCACGTGGCTGGAATCATCGCCGCAAACCACGATTACGTTGGCACAGCAGGCGTTTCACCCAACGTGAAGATTCTTCCAGTTAGAGCTCTGGGCAAAGACGGGGGAACAGTCGCAGATCTTGTAAAGGCCATCAACTGGGCAGCCGGAGAGAAAATTTCTGGCATCCCTAAAAACCGCTTTCCCGTCTCGGTAATCAACCTTTCGTTGGGTGCCAGGGAGGCAGTGCCATGTACCGGCGGATACGCTTCGGTATTTGAAAAGGCGATTGCAAAGGGAATCACAATAGTTGTTGCGGCTGGAAACGAATCAAGAGCATCTCTTTCCTTTCCTGCAAACTGCAAAGGTGTGGTTGCAGTGGTCGCAACTCAAGCCCTTGGTGATAGAGCCAGTTATTCAAACTACGGAGTAGGTGCTCTCCTGTCTGCTCCCGGTGGAGAGTTCTCAATAGGTTCGACTGAGTCACCAGATTCCCGCGGTGGAATACTTTCAGCGTGGGTGGATGAAACCAACTTGCCAACGTACCGACTCTCCGAAGGCACAAGCATGGCAGCGCCGGTAGTCTCAGGGGTAGTGGCACTTATGTATTCAATGCTGCCGAACATCAAACCGATTAAAGTGCGGAGCATTCTTTCCGAGTCAGTCAAACCCTTTGCCCCGGGGTCGACATGTTCCCTTGGAACCGACTGTGGCTCGGGAATCATCAACGCACAGCTGGCCCTTGCCAAAACAAGTGCATTGAAATAGATAAATTAGCTTCGAGATACAAAAAAGACCCACAATTGTGGGTCTTTTTTCTTTGGTGCGGAAGGTGGGACTTGAACCCACACGTCCTTTCGAACGCTGGAACCTAAATCCAGTGCGTCTGCCAATTTCGCCACTCCCGCGTTCCTCATATAGTCTAACCAATTCCCGCTGTGGATAAATCCCCACGACTAAATTCGCAATTCGGCAAACTTAGCTACTTCACAAGCATTCGGGAGCAGCGATTTCTGAACTGGTAGCTAGCCTGTCCAACAAGGCAAGAAGGCGCATCGTAGAAGGTGGCCTGGAGCTTGACCGCGCAATCGATCAGGTTCTGGATCGAGCCATGGAGAGCAACATTTCTCAAAACTCCGCAGTCGACGAGGCCAGTCTCAGGCTTGAAGTTGCCAGGCATCTCGGGGCTTTTGGCCCTCTTCAGCCTCTTTTAGAGGACCCAGCGATAGAAGAAATTTGGATCAATTCCACCCATGAAGTCTTCGTAGCAACGGGCGGGGTAGCGAAAAAGCTGGACCTACCAATTGCGCAACAACTACTTCAGACGTTGATAGAGAAGATGCTTCGAAACACCGGCCGACGCTTAGATCGGTCCACCCCGTTTGTAGACGCCTCCTTGGAGGACGGCTCTCGGCTCCATGTAGTTATTCCAGATATCACTAGAAATTACTGGAGCATCAACATTCGAAAGTTTCCTTCCCGTGTGTTGACGCTGCAGCAGCTAGTTGGATTGGGTTCGCTGTCGATATCACAGGCTCAATTTCTGAGCGAGCAAGTTAGCTTGGGAAAAAATATCTTAGTGTCAGGGGCAACCCAAGCAGGCAAGACTACGATGCTTTGCGCATTATTGGATGAAGTATCCTCGCGTGAACGAATAGTCACTGTCGAAGAGACTTTTGAAATTCGGATCAACGGTAGTGATTGGGTAGCCATGCAAACGAGGCAACCAAACCTTGAAGGTGTCGGTGAGATTAACTTGAGGAGGCTTGTCAAGGAAGCTCTTCGCATGCGGCCAGGTCGAATAGTAATTGGGGAGGTTCGAGAAGCCGAGAGTTTTGATTTGCTTATCGCATTAAACTCCGGACTTCCAGGACTGTGTACGATTCACGCAAACTCCGCCAAAGATGCAATCACCAAACTTTGCACGCTTCCTCTTTTGGCTGGTTCTAACATCAGCTCGGAATTTGTAAATCCAACAGTTGGAAATTGCATTGATTTAGTGGTTCATTGCCGCATGCTCCCAAACGGCAAACGAGCAGTCGACGAGATTGCTACGGTGCAATGGTCGAATGAGTTTTCAAGCCTTGAAGTCCAGGAAGTGAATTTATGAAGTGGCTTCGTCTTCAACTCGAAGCGGCAGGGCTTTCTCGATTTGGTCCCGGCCAGATGCTGTTTGCCATTTTTGGTTTGGCAAGTTTTATCGCCAGTTGGATTCAACTGAGTTTCGGGGTTTTTGGGCTCAGCCTGTTTGCTTTTCTGGCAGTTGCAGGATTTAGCCTGGAAGCGCTAAAACTGCGCGCCAATCAACGAACCGACCAGCTAGCCAAGCTTTGGCCGGAAGTGATTGACTCCCTACAATCGGCTGCTACCAGTGGATTTGGAATCATAGATTCTTTAGACGAAGTCGCACGCACTGGGCCAGAACGTCTTCGCCCAGCATTTCAGCAATTAGTTGAAAGACTCGATAGCGGATTTGGCATTGACCCATCGCTGGACTGGTTCAAGTCGCAGTTCGGCCAAATTCAGGCGGATCGATTAGTTGAGTTGATCCGTGTGGTTCAAACCTCGGGTGGCGTTGGCTACCTCGACTCGCTTCGGGACCAAGCAGAAAGAACCAGGGCAGAAATAGCTGTTTGGGGCGAGTTGGAATCAAAACAGGGTTGGGTCACTGGAACAGCGAAGCTAGCAATTGTTGCTCCTTGGATTATCGTTGCGATTTTATCCTCGAGGCCAGAAAACGTAGCTATCTATAACAGCGACGAGGGTGTCAGTCTTCTACTTTTTGGGTTAATGGTTTCAGTAGCTGCGTATCGGATGGTCACTCTTATTGGGACTTTGACAAAGCCGCGACGGGTTTTTACAAAATGAGCGTGGAATTTCTTGTAGCGGTTGGCTTTGGCGTTGGAGTTGCTGGACTACTTGCTCAGTCATTCTCAGTTCCGCAGTTAGAGCTGGCAGTCAGGGTTCAAACTCCAACATTGGTTCTGAGCAAGCCTGTGCACAAATACTGGGCTGTTAATTTCAAGCAGTTTCAAAAATTGGTCGTGAGGTCTTCGAACAAGCGTGGAATCGAAAGAGCCCTCCTTGAGCTACCCGAGATTATTGACCTGTTGGTTGTTTGTCTTAGAGCCGGAGATGGCATCTACCGAAGTTTCGCTACCGTGGTGCCCAGGTGCGAGGGGGAACTGGCAACAGAACTTAGCTCCGTCCTTCACGCTGTCGAGTATGGGGCGTCGTTCGGGGAAGAAATTCACAAGGCCTCTGCCGCCCTGCCTCATCCGCTTTTGGCAGAGTTCACCAATAAGGTTTCACTCGCCCTTGAGCGTGGCACGCCACTTGCCCAGATGCTGTCGGAACAGGGTCAAAGTGCCCGGGCGGAGGTTCGAAACAGACTGCTTCGACAGGCCGGTAAGAACGAGACCAGAATGCTTATCCCGCTGGTGTTTTTGATATTGCCAATCACAGTGCTGTTTGCAATTTACCCAAGTCTTGAATTGCTCAATTTCGGATTCATCTAAAAAAAGGAGAAGATAAATATGGAAAGCAATAAATGGATAGACGAATCAGGAGACGTGCCTGGTTGGGTGATGATAACTCTTATGACGGCCGGGCTGGTGGTAGTGATGTGGTCTTTCGCAGGCCCCGCGCTCCAGGGAGTATTCCAGCAAGCGATGAATCGTGTGGTCAGCTTCTAAGGAGCTAGGTTCGGCGGTCACGGACTTTGTCCTAGTGGCTTTCCCGATGCTGGCGATTTTTTCTTCAACTCTTGCGATAACTTTGGGCTCTTACGCGCAGGTTGTTTTGCTAGATGCCACCATAGAAGGTGCCCGCTATTCGGCGCTTGCTGATCAAAGCATTAGTTCTGGGGTAACAAAAACAAAGCAGCTTGTAGCAGCTTCACTTGGTCCAGCCGCAGCAGTTCAAGTCGAGGGGGTTGTGTCAAAAATTGGCACAACCGAGTCAATTCAATTCGTTTCAAAACTTGCCCTGGCATTAGTTCCGGGGCAATCCCTGTTGAAAGCGAGTTCGGTGGCTACACGTGAAGCGGAATACTAGCCTTGGTTTCGAGCATGGCTCGGCGATGGTGGACTTGATTGGCTTTGGTGTGCTTTTGCAGATTCCGATTTTGATGTTTGCAACATTAGCCGTTCAAACTCAACAACAAAGTTTTGCAGTCGAAGCCATCGCTAGACATGCACTCAGGGCGCATGTGCTGTTGCCAGATCGCAACAACACCGCGCAGGTAGTTGCCGAACTAGCCCAAGACTTTGGAATAGCTAAGGAGCGGCTGAGCTGGACCTTGAATTGCAGGCCAGATCCATCGTGTCTCAAAGCAGGTTCTACCGCAGAGATTGAAGTTCGCATTGGTCAAGCAGTTGCTTACTCGAGCCAGCGCTTGTAAAGACAGCGAGCGAGGCTCGCTCGCTCTACTAGGGATTGGACTTGCCCTAGTTTCACTTACTGCTATCCTGGCGATTTTGTCTGCGGGAAGCTTGTATCTGACTGATCGCCGGCTAACTGGCGCTGCTGAAGCAACTGCCTTGTCAGTAGTGGCCGAAGCCAATGGCAACTTATCTCAGCCTCTGGAACCAATGGCCAGTAGATTTCTAAGTCAGTTACCGCTTCGAGGACTGCGTGAAGTGACTCTTGTCGATACTTCGGTCGATGATGAAAGAACGGTTCGAGTCAAACTATGCAGTAGGTGGTTCCCAATTTTTGAAAACTACATATTTTCAGAAAACGGAAAGGTTTGCTCGGAGGGCTTGGCGCGCTTGGGAAGGTAGCGGTTGGCCAGTACTGCCCCGATGACTCCGGTTCCGGTGAGCCAAAACATGGCTGCGGCCAGGCCAAGCATGGCCGTGATTAACGACATCATGATTGGAGTTGCGGCAACACCGGCGTCTACTAAAAGCCTGTAGGAGGCAAGAAATTCGTTTCGTTCACCCTCTGGTGCCAGGTCAGATCCAATCACCAGAATGATTCCACTACCTACTCCATTAGCTAGCGACATCACTAGCGCAACCGCAAGAAAAGTGGTCGGATCAGTTGCGATAGTAAGTAGCGCGAATGTGAAAGACAATCCGAGCAAGGTTGGAAGAGCAGACCAGCGCCGGCCGAATCTATCCATGATTTGTCCCGAGGTGTATGAAAGTGCCAAATCCAGTGCTCCAGCAATTCCGATATACAGAGCGGTTGCTGCTGGCGAAAGGCCAATGTGAAGCGCCCACAACGGAAGTCCTACAATGCGAGCGGTCCGGAGACCGCCCATAATCGCCGAAACCACGCCAAGAGTTGCCAACTTCTTTGATTCTCTTTTAGCAACCAGCCAAGTCGCGCCCTTGGTTGTCACTGGAGTATCAGGCATAACTTCGGGCTTCACGAAAAGCAGGACGAGTGACGCCAGTGCGCAGAAAACCACAGCGTTCACAAAGACCGCCTTGATGTCGAACAGAGTAATCAGAAGAGCACCAATCATCGGACCAAAAAAGTGGCCTGCTCTAAAAACTCCTCCCAAGATAGAAAGCGACCTGGCTCGGTGTGAGTATGGAACCGCCTCGGTGAGGAAAGAGTGCCTCGCTAAAGCGAAAACTGAAACGCTTGCTCCAAGCAGAAACATTCCAGCACCAAGAATCCAAAGCGAGGTGGCTGAAAGTGAAACTAAAATTCCCAGGCTGGCAACCCCGGCAGCCACGAGCATAGCCTTTCGCTCGCCGATGACGTTTATAAGTCTTGCGGCGGGAATGTCAGCGGCCAGAGTTCCCAGCATCACAAGTCCTGTAATGATTCCAGCAGTTGGAAGGCTTGCTCCGAGCTGTTGGGCACTGGCTGGAATGATTGGTAGAAGACTTCCCTCACCGATGCCAAACAGCAAAGAAGGTGCAAAAACCGGAAGGTTCAAACTGGAAATCTTGAAGGCTTCTGGGTTTGCAGTCACCTAACAATTATGCTCCTGACTTAGACTGGGAAAATCATGTCCGAACTAGATCTCGCAGCCGAAATCAAAGCGCTAAGAAAGCTGTTCGGAACCATAAAAGAGGTCATTGACCCAATTTCCCTGCAGCAGGAAGTAGACCTGCTTCGAGAGCAAGCCTCAGCTGGCAACTTGTGGGATGACCCGGAACGTGCGTCTAAAATCACTTCCGCGCTATCTAGGTCTCAAGACAAGCTAGATCTTATTGTTTCGGTCGAGTCTCGAGTCGATGACCTAGAGGTACTTATAGAGATGGCAAACGACGAATCTGATATCCAAACCAAGACTGAAGCTAAGAAGGAATTGGCGGACTTAGAAAAGCTGGTTGGGGAAGTAGAGATCCAAACCTTGCTTAGCGGAGAGTACGACTCGCGTGCTGCTGTGATAACCATTCGCTCCGGTGCCGGTGGCGATGACGCTACAGACTTTGCTGAGATGCTAATGCGAATGTACATACGTTACTGTGAGCAGAAAAAGTACCCTGTGCAGATTCTCGACATCTCTCACGCCGAGGGTGCAGGTATCAAATCAGCAACTTTCGAAATTGATGCCCCTTATGCTTACGGGTCATTGTCCGTTGAGGCTGGAACTCACCGGCTCGTTCGCATGAGTCCATTTAATGCCGCTGGCAAAAGGCAGACCTCTTTTGCCGCGGTTGAAATTGTCCCCCTCGTCGAACAAACTGAAGCGATTGAAATCCCTGACGCTGACATTCGAGTAGACGTGTTTCGTTCTTCCGGCCCAGGTGGCCAGTCAGTTAATACCACCGACTCAGCAGTACGCATAACTCACCTCCCAACCGGCACCGTTGTGAGTTGCCAAAATGAAAAAAGTCAGATTCAGAATAAACAGGCGGCAATGAGAGTGCTGCAATCGCGTTTGCTTGAGATTAGACGTCGTGCGGAAGAAGCCACCAAGAAGCAGCTAGCTGGGGATGTAAAAGCCTCCTGGGGTGAGCAGATGCGAAGCTACGTGCTTGCGCCCTACCAAATGGTGAAGGACCTCAGGACCGACTACGAGGAGAATAACCCACAGTCAGTATTTGATGGAGGACTCGACGGATTTATAGCCGCGGGAATCCGCTGGAGAATGCAGTCCCACGCTTAGGCTTTAGACACAATGATTAGCGTTCAGAGCGTTACCAAGAAATATAAGGGAACCCCAAGACCTGCTCTTGACCAGGTGAGCTTGGAGATAGAAAAAGGCGATTTCGTCTTTCTCGTTGGTGCTTCTGGTTCTGGTAAGTCAAGCCTCATGAGGCTCATGCTCCGGGAGGATGTGCCAAACTCAGGATCAGTTCATGTCCTAGGGGAAAACCTGGTTGGTCTTCCTGCTCGGCGAGTCCCATTCTTTCGCAGAAAACTGGGCGTGGTTTTTCAAGACTTTAGATTGCTTCCTAACAAAACTGTCGCGCAAAATGTAGCTTTTAGTCTCGAGGTCATCGGCAAGTCCCAGGGTTTCATTCAGGAAGCAGTCCCTGATGTTTTGGGCTTGGTTGGTTTGGGCGAAAAGGCAGACCGACTGCCAAGCGAACTATCTGGTGGTGAGCAACAAAGAGTTGCCCTTGCCCGCGCAATCGTAAACAAGCCTGCAATATTGTTGGCCGATGAGCCAACCGGAAATTTGGACCCAACAACCAGCGAGGGCATCATGGCCTTGATTGATTCCATCAACCTAGCTGGGACCACAGTTGTTATGGCAACGCACGACCGTTCCATAGTTGACAAAATGCAGCGTCGAGTTGTTGAACTAAGCGCCGGTCAAATTATTCGCGACCAGGCGACTGGCAGCTACGGGGTTCGGTCTTAGAGATGCGATTTGGTTTTATTTTCTCCGAGGTAGCTCAAGGTCTGCGTCGAAACATTGCGATGGTTATAAGTATCATCCTCGTGACTTTCATCTCTCTTACATTTGTTGGAACAGCGTCTTTATTGCAACTTCAAATAGGACAGATGAAGAATTATTGGTACGACCGGGCTCAAGTCGCGATTTACCTCTGCACTGACATTTCTCCTGAGGCAACTTGTCCCCGCGGAGAGGCTTCGGAGGATGTCAAGATTCAGGTTCAAGAACGCCTTGCTTCGGCGACCCTTGCTCCATTTATTGAGGAATTCTACTTCGAAGACCATGAACAGGCATTCGCTAACTTCCAGGAGCAGTTCGCAGGTAACGCCGTGGCCCAGTACGTAAAGGCTGAGCAACTAAACGAAACCTACTGGGTGAATCTTTTTGACCCGAATCAGTCCCAGATTATTACCGAGAGCTTTACCGGTTTGGCTGGAGTCGAAGAGGTTCGCGATCAGAGAAGTTATCTGGACCAAATCTTCAACATCTTGAACATCGCATCACTAGCGGCTATCTCCGTTGCGTTACTGATGCTTGTTTCCAGCGTGCTGCTGATCTCCACCACAATCCGCCTCTCCGCCTTCTCAAGACGGCGTGAATTGGGGATCATGCGATTAGTAGGAGCCAGCAACTTTTCAATTCAACTGCCTTTTATTCTTGAGGGAGTGGTGGCAGCTTTCATAGGAAGTCTGCTCTCGGCGGGGGCTGTCTTGGGCCTTGTTGTCTTCTTCGTCCAGGGATTCTTGGCTGAAAGACTTCCATTCACTAGCTTTGTGAGCCTTAGCGATGGCATGCTTGTAGTTCCGCTATTAATTGCCGCTGGCGTGGTGTTAGCTGCAGCAGCTTCGGGTCTTGCGATCCGTCGCTATCTAAAAATCTAGGAGTCGATCGTGCCGAGAGAGCGTGGCCAGCAAGTTGTGGCCACCAATCGCAAAGCCCGTCACGACTATCACATCGAAGATGTCTACGAAGCAGGCATTGTCCTAACTGGAACTGAAGTGAAGTCACTGCGGGCCGGTCGAGCATCTCTGGTGGATGGCTATGCCACGGTTGAGCGCGGGGAAGCATGGCTTGAAAACGTTCACATCCCTGAGTACACGCAGGGTACTTGGACCAATCACTCAACTAGACGTCGAAGAAAGCTTTTACTAAATCGAATTGAAATAACGAAGCTGACCGGAAAAATTAAAGAATCAGGGTTCACGCTGGTTCCGATTTCAATCTACTTCAAAGACGGCAAAGCCAAGGTGGAGATTGCGCTTGCCAAGGGTAAAAAGGACTATGACAAGCGGCACGCTCTTAAGGAACAGCAAGACAAGCGAGAAACAGCTAGGGCCATCTCTACTAAAGGTAAAGACTGGTAACTCTTTCCTTTGTCTTCCCGACGTGGTAAACTGAAAGACTACCGAAAGGTAGTTTGAAAACTAAACATGGGGATGATCGGTTTCGACGGTACTTGCCGAAACTGAATGAAGCGGGTCGAGAACGCAAAGTTATCTCGTAAACGTTCTTTGCAAACTATAGGTGCCAAATCTAATCGCACCGACTTCGCCCTAGCCGCATAGGCTAGCCTCGAGGTCCGTCAGCCTAAATTTGATTTCGTTTTAGGTCCTGGCGTCATTTAGAAATCTTGCTGGGTAGCTACGCCTTAGGGCTACTTGGGACTTTTACTCAGGCTGGGCTCGTCGGTTAGGTCGCTTCAAG
>CAEZVM010000002.1_pt1 | contig 58398 bp, 56 predicted proteins | sample 7264751 | NCBI WGS metagenome assembly CAEZVM01 (sample SAMEA6813857, study PRJEB35770) | uncultured Rhodoluna sp. | biome: Freshwater; feature: Freshwater reservoir; material: water | place: Czech Republic | collected 2017-05-23 | depth 0.5m m | reverse complement strand
GTTTCGCCATCAGCCGGGACTGTGATGGCACGATCGGAAACTAGTTCGTCGGCAGGGCTTAGCCAAGCAAAATCCAGTCTTGGAGTTCCACCGGAATTTCCTCTAGCAACTCGTACTCCGGCATAGATTGGCTTGTCTGATGTCACAAACACCGAGTAGTTGCCGTCTAACAACTCAGAAATTGGAAAATCCTGAACACTGCCAGGCTCGACAATTCCCGTGAACACTGCTCCAAAGACATCTTCTTCGGAGGCAATGATTTGCACCGTGACGTTTGCTCCCTCCGGTGCGAATACTCGAACCGCATGGCCAGCATCAGAGTTCTCCTCTGATTTAGCAACCTGATTGATTACTTTGGTACCTCGAATAACAAGACCTGGGATAACTGCCTGCAAAGTGGCAGCTGGATTTGGGCTAATCCAATCCACGCCCTGGGCAGCTGTACCTCGAACAGCACGCTGTTGGATCCAACCTGCAAGCTTGGCTCCTTGAGATTGAACCTGCACAGCGAGAGCTGGAACTGTTGGAGCAAAACTTGCCAATGACAAAACAGTTGTCGATCCTGCCGGAACAGAGATTCCAGCAAGTCCCGCCACGGTTGCAGCTCCGAGGTCGGTAAATATTCCTAAATCGGCGGTGGCGTCAATTGGGGACGGATTTGTGAGCACCAGCAGTGCCTCTCGGCCGGCTGCAGTTGAGCCTCCGACTATGTAAAAATCATTGCTTGGCAGCTGACAGGATGCAGCTGCCAATCCTCTCATTGAATCGGTAGCCACCAACTGACTGGTGCTAGCTGTTAGTGAAAGTGCGCCCTGGACCGGATCTTCTTGAGCATTTAGGTTGGTGAGCGAAGTTGCATCGTCTAGCTCGCGAGAGACAAATATCCGTTCCGAGTCCAACTCCAATTCGCTGACGTTGGATTCAGCAACCGAGGATATCTCTATGGACCCAGCCCCAAAGGCGGTAATCGAAGCAGTTGCCTTGCCGGTGCGGTTGACCTGCGAGAGTTTGGTTCCGCTGTCACCACCGGTTCTAAAAACTGCTCCAGGGCACACCAAGGACAAGTCAGCTGGTTTGACGCTGTAGCTGCCGCTTGCTGAATCAAAACTGACCTTTGACTCAACTGCGGGTGCAAAAATCAGCCCTGTAAACAAAACAGCTACCACTGATAAGAAGGAGGCAATTCTAACAAGCACTAGTTGTTCTCCTCTGCGTCAACAAAAATTGAACTTTCTTTACCGTTGCGCTTTCGGATTGAGCTCGTTGGCAGAGCAAGGGTCAAATAGAAAATCAGGACACCAAGTCCGAGCCCTTTTGCCATTCCGAATTCAAAACTTGATGTCGTCTCCACACCAGTTACTGACTGAACTTTCCAGAGTTGACCAAAGTCAGTTTCTCCGATTGACTCAAGTCCCCTTGTTGAATCAAGAGCCATCTGCAAGTCTCGGTCTTTTGGAAAAACTAAGACATACCCAATGCCGAATTTCTCAAGTGGTGTCAAAACATCAGCCCCGTTAGCCGAAACCAAATTCGCAACCAATTGACCAAGCTGCTGATAGTCGGGGTTATCCAATGACAAGCCAGATTTTGAAATCTGATAGGAAGTTGAAAGCTGGTCAAGCTTTATTCCCGGTCCCTCAAATATCTGAACTGAGATATCCCCATCGACCGATTCCAGTCGGAGGCTTCGAACTGAAACTTGGGCGTCAGAGTCGGCTTGAATGATTGATGGGACTCCTCGGCCATCGGAGTATGAAACAGCCGGAGGGTTGGTGGCCATGGAAAAAGCTGCCGGTGCTATTCCAACAATGGCAATCACCGAGATAGCCAGTGCTCTAAGGCCATTACTTGTCGTTGAGAGCTGGGCAATCGCCAAAACCAGAGCCAAGCCAAACAGGCCCAGCAATCCCTTCACGTCAATCGAGAGCTGAACTAGCTCCCCGAAACTAAAACTTATCCCGGCTGCAATAAATGCCAGGGCCAGTGCTATCAGGGCTACTAACCAAAGCTGAAGATTAGCCCTGACTCTTGGTGTCAAAAGGGAAACGGTCGCTAACACAATCACTGGAATGGAAATAAATAATCCAAAAGCTAAAGAGTCAAACTGAAAGCCGAAAAACGGAAGCGTCCAGTTGGCTTGGAGATTACTTGCTCGCTGAACACCAGGATCAATGAGTATAGAAACTAGCTGGCTGCTCGCCACGCGCTCCAAGACCAAAGGCGCAAACCAAACGGCAGTAAGTCCGGTTGTGAAAAGCAGTGCCATTAGTTTTTTGGGTCTGGTAAGTGCCAAGCCAATGATTAGCAAGACAAGCGCCAGTCCCAAAGCGGGAGAGCTTGCTGAGACCAACGCCAGCAAAACTGCCGAAACGCCAACCTCAGACCAGGTCGACACAAAAGTGCCAGCATTTTGATTTCCAAGCCCAGCAATTTTAGAAACGGAATGCACAAGCCATGGAAGAAGAGCTAGTGCCAGAACCTGACTGAACCTGGTCTCACTAATTGAAAGAGTCAGTGCCGGCCAGAGCGAGTACGACAGCGCTGCGGTTATTCGGATTGGATTACTTTCGCTTACCAGTGCTGACAAACGGAACACACCTGTAAACGCGATGGCGGTTGCCAGATAAAGCAGCAAAGTAATTGCGAAGGATGGTTCAAAAAACAACGGTGCGCTCATCATTGCGAGCACCCAAGCAAATGGATCGGATGCAGATTCAAACCCAAGGCCCATTGACTGAGTTGAAGAACCGGCTTGCGAAAAAATATCCAACCAGTTAGACGAGAGTGGTATGACTCCTGATCCAGTCACTGCAAAATTGGTCGGGAACCACATGATGTTCAGCGCTACCAGAGCCAAAGCAAACCAAATCGCCCCTGATGCTGCAAAACCAGAATTTGGATTGACTGCTTGCTGGTCGTTGTCTCCCCTAGCGTGAGCATCCAGCAATTGCTTGGAAATCTCTTCGTCCTTGGCCCTCTGGTTTGAGTTTTTCACCTCTTGCCTGGTGGCTCGGAGTCTAGACAGGCTTCGAAGTTTGGCGGAAGTTGTGCGCTTGATCCTGGCTCTCGAGCCCAGTATCTTCTCAATTCCGACAAACGCAAAGATTGCACCGCTTAACTCGGCAGGAACATCTGCGGCACGTTTTCTAACAAGAAGTACCAAAGAGTTCAAAACCGCAAAAGGCAAAAGCAATAGCCAACCGAAAACAAACCCAATGAAACTTGCGTAGCTCAGGGCTAGATGGAATTCTGCCCATCTGACAGCGTGGCCAGGTGATCCCAGAAGCCAACTGGCTGGCCGCTGCCCATTCATGGACAACATTTGGTGAGCCACCTTGGCTCTTGGGGCAACTGCTACTCGACCACCGCTGAGTCTGGCACGGATTGAAAAATCAACGTCCGCAGCTAGCGCCGGAGCCTTGGGGTCAAAGCCTCCAAGCTCGCGATACTTTTCAAGGCTGATAAGAGCTCCCGCGGTTCCCACCGCCATCACATCTTCTAGGTGATCGTGTTGGCCTTGATCATATTCCCCGCGAACCCGACTAAAGAGTTTTCCTGCTCGAGTGAGAGTCAAACCCATTTGCTTGATCAGCTTTGAGTTTTCCCAGTCGAGCTGCTTTGTGCCAACAATTGCAAGTGAGGGACTTAGCTCGACTTCTTTAAGGAGGTTTGCCAGTGCATCAGGTTCTGGAGCACTGTCGTCATGCAAAATCCAAAGATAGCCCTCGGAATCTAGGTGCCTCACGGCTTCCTCGATGGCCGAAGCAAAATTGGTTCTGTGGTCCAGCTTTAGGGTTTCAAATCCGCCAGATGGAATTGCTTTCATTTTTGAAGTGTCAACGATAAGAATTCTCGATGGAGAAACAGTCTGCTTTGAAAGTTGTTCTAGTACTCGGGAAATTGAACCTGGTTCGTCGTGTGAAAGAACTACAGCAGAAACGTTAAGTGTCATGACTGTGCTTTCCTAAAAGTTGGACGCACTATGCACGTTTTTTAAGCTTGCGTCTTTCTCTTTCCGAAAGGCCGCCCCAAATACCAAATCGTTCGTCGTTAGCCAGTGCGTACTCAAGACACTGAGCTTTAACATCGCAACCGGAACAAATTCGCTTGGCATCTCTTGTTGAGCCACCTTTTTCAGGGAAGAAAGCCTCTGGGTCAGTTTGCGAACAAAGCGCATCTGCTTGCCAGGAAAGTGGATCTTGCTCAAAGTCTGAGTAGGCTCCGGCCACGCCAAGCAGGACCGGGTCGATAAACCAGTTATCTGGAATCTGTCCGCGATTTTCCATTTACTGCAATTCCGTTCCCTTGGTTGCCATCCCCTTTGTGGAACTTGGCAAAAGTTTCATTCGTGTAATTACACTCGTGTTATTCCCCTGTTGTCAAGTCCAAATCCCTAACCTGTGGGGGGTTTATGCCAAGGATCGTGCCAGTATCCTTTCAGTATGAGTGTTCTAGTCACCGGCGGAGCCGGCTATATCGGCTCCCATGTGGCCCGAATTCTTCAGCAATCTGGCACCAATGTGGTTGTCGTCGATGACCTCTCGACAGGCTTAGATTCAAGGGTTTTGGGCCTTCCAACCAGTCATTTGGAGCTTTCTACCCAAGGCGCCACATCGACCTTGGAGGCCCTTATGACTGAGCATAAAGTCTCAGCCGTGGTCCATTTGGCCGCCCTGAAGCAGGTCGGAGAGTCTGTTAACAAGCCAGAGCAATATTTCCTAAAAAACCTGGGCGGGCAAGCCAATTTGCTAACTGCCATGAGAAACACCGGAGTGAAGAAGCTGGTTTTTTCTTCCAGCGCTGCAAGCTATGGGGTCCCTGACGTGGACCTGGTGTCAGAAGATCAGACTCCAAATCCAATAAACCCCTACGGCCAGACCAAGCTAATTGGTGAGTGGATGGCAAGCAACGCTGAGACAGCCTGGGGTCTATCTCACGTTAGCCTTCGATACTTCAACGTAGCTGGAGCCGGCTGGGATGACCTTGCGGATACCCAAAAGCTCAACCTAATTCCAATTGTGTTCGCGGCCCTAAAGGCAGGAAGCAAACCCAAAGTATTTGGTAATGACTACCAAACTCCAGACGGAAGCTGCATTCGGGACTACGTTCACGTGATGGACCTTGCTAAAGCGCATGTTGCCGCGTTGAAGTATTTAGATACCGACACAAGAGCCCACAACGTGTTTAATGTTGGAACAGGCCGAGGCTCCAGTGTCGTGGAAGTGATGGACCAGATAAAGACCACCACCGGAATTGATTTTGAATATGAAATGGCACCAAAACGCGCCGGTGACCCACCAAGTCTGATCGCTGACGTGAGACGAATAAACAATGAAATGAACTGGAAATCAGAAAACGGACTTGCCGAGATTGTTGAAAGTGCCTGGAAGGCCATTAGCTAGCTTCAGCCAGTTCAGGCCCCTAAGACTACAAACGCAGTTCCACTGCCACTGAGGCTAAATTTCTTGGCTCCAGACATGTATACAACGTCTGCTTTTTTGAGAACCTCGCGCTCCTCAAGGCTGGTACTGACTGCGACCTCCCCGCTCACGCACAAAACCATGGCTGCGGCAGGTAATTCCAAATCAGCCAAAAGATTTGATCCGGTGATATCGGCTTTGTAGACGCGAAACTCTTGCGCTCCCACCGAATACTCAACAAGCCCCTCAGCCAGCTTTTTTGGAACAACCAGCGGATTGGCAAGTACTGCAAAATCAGTGATTTTCATTAGCTCTGCGCGGTCAATGTGTTTTTGGGTAAGACCTCCGCGAATCACGTTATCGCTGGAAGCCATCACCTCCACTCCCAGCCCAGATAGATAGGCGTGGAGATTTCCAGCTGGCAGGAAGATGGCCTGACCTGGGTCTAGTTCGACGTAGTTCATGACAAGTGCAACGAGTGCTCCAGTATCGCCCGGGTAGTTCTCAAGCAGCTCAAGCGCCAAATCCCTAGCCTGAATGGGAAAAACTTGCTCGGGAGTCAACACGCCTTCGCCTCCAAACGTTTCGGCAAATCCAGCGGCCAGACCCTTATCCTCTAAAAGACAACCAACGATTTCCTTAAGGGGAACCTCGGTAGCAACCATGGCGGCTAGCTCGCCAAATCTAGGTTGGCTTTCTGAAAACGCGAGAAAAATCTCAAGGATTTCGGTCCTTGGGCGAAAACCACACAGTGCTCGGAATTTGCTCAGGGCAATGAGAATTTCAGGTTTGTGAAAGGCGTCTCGATAATTTCTACTCGCATCGTCAAGCGAAAGTCCAAGCGCCTGTTCTTTTTCGTAACCGGCTCTTGCATGTTCGGAGTTTGGGTGAACCTGGATCGACAGTGGAGATGCGGCCGCAAGGAACTTAGCAAGGAAGGAAAGTTGGCTTCCGACTAGCTCTGAAAGGTTTTTTCCCGAGGCTATTGCTGTTGATTCCCCACCTGGATGAGTTCCGAACCAAACCTCTGCAACCGGTTCGGTGCCATCGCCGATTCCAAAATGGTCTTGCATTAAAGTCTTAGATCCCCAGGCGTGATTTTTTACTTCCCCGCTGACTCGAACTAGCAAGAGGTTTCCTAGCTTTTGAAGTGTTCGTTGGCTCGCTCGAGATCCTCTGCGAAGTCGACCTCGACCGCGTATAGATCGCTAATATCTAAAGCGCGAAATCGCAGCCCGTCGGATTCGATTCCAACTTCAATGCCACGCTCAAAGTAATCCTGGTCATCAACTTCCGCTAACCGGTTGATAAGGGCCTGCTTGTCCGAGGATGAAACGTAGTTGATTCCAACTGCCTCTCCGAGGCCATTTTCGACCTTCTTGGAAAGCTGGTCGATGTAGCCGTCTTCGGAGAGGGTGTATTTGACTTCTTCATCACTTACTCGAGAGGTGTTTACCACCACAAACGACTGATCTGACTCAACTAGCCCAAGGGCTCGTCTAAGCACTTCGGGATCAAAAACCACGTCCCCATTTAGCCAAAGCGCTCCACCGTCGTTGGATGCTCGAAGTGCTTTCAGCAGTGACTTAGAGGTGTTGGTCTGGTCATAAAGCTCGTTGTAGACAAAGGTGGCTTCGGGGAAGCGTTCTATGATCGATTCCAGCTTGAACCCGACCACAATCATGGCTCGGAATTTCTCACCAAAGGCTAGCGACAGGTTATCCATCTGCTGCTTCATAATGGACCGGCCGTCACGAAGCTCGGTTAGAGGCTTAGGTAGCGGGCGGGCAAGTCTTGTTCCCATTCCGGCCGCCAGGATGATTACCTGTGTGGACATAGCTCCAAGCTTAGGGAAGTTTGATCACTTGACCGATGCGAATCTTATTCGCGTCTGTGATTCCGTTTAGATTCATTAGTTTTTTCGTGGTTGTACCAAACCTGGAAGCTATGCCACTTAGGGTATCCCCTGATTTGATTGTGTAGGTAGATTTCGAAGGAGCGGCCGTCACAGTCGGGGCGGGGGTTGGCTTACCAGAAATCCTAAGAACCTGCCCAACCTGGATCACGTCTGAAGATAGACCGTTCAAATCACGAAGCTTCTTTGAAGTGGTGCCGAACTTCTCCGCAATGCCACTAAGTGTGTCACCCGACTTGACTTTGTAAGTCGTAGTCGATGTGCTGCTGCCCGCTATCGGGGTTTTAGTTGGCGTCGGTGTTGGCTTTACGGTAGGTGTAGGAGTTGGCGAGGCAGCGACCTCGTCGTTCACGGTCTCAGTTGTGTCCTTGACTGAGGTTCCGGTTGGAATTCGTGAAGCAAAAACGTTGTCCACAGCGAAGAGCTTTGGTCCACCCGCGCGGAGGGCGTTGTACAAAGCCACGGTTGCAATAGGACGCTTCTTACCGTTTTCAACAAGGAACAACTTTTGATCTGGCGTTCTGATGAATCTCGACGCGGCGACGCTACCTACGGAAAGTGCTTCGCAAGTGCCGGGATCGAGTTGTCTTGATGTCGTTGGGTAGTGAGAGAAAGTTTCTTGGCTAACTCGCAGGAGCTTTCCGGAAACCACGATATGTGGCTCTGAGCTACATGTCACCTTGATACCAGATAGCGCGCCGGATTTCTTGTACGAAGAAATCGCTGACTTTTTAACAGGTCTGGCTGAACCTAAACCAAGTGCTCTGGCCTGCTCAGTAGTAGGAATTTTATACAAGCGAGTCAGTCCATCGACTAGGTAGCTGGTTGTTCCAACTCGAACCAGTGCGCCAGGTGGAATTACCTGACTTCCCTTACGCATCTGCGTAATCGCAGATGGGGAGATACGGTGCACGGTTGAATCAGAAAGGCTCGAGCGCACTGCCTTCTGGTCAGCTTTCACAATCGGCCGCAGCTGTCCTGCGTTTACTAAGAACATTGTCGCGTTGGTAGTGGATCTAACAACTGCCGGAGCTACCAGTTCCTCTGGGGCAGTAGGAATGGCTTCCAACACGGACGCCGGCAGAACCGGCGGGGACTTTACCCAATTCGCGCTGTCTTGGATTAGACGCTTTCCAGTTGGAGTAAGCAAGTACTGCTGCCCATCTTCATCGGCGATAATCGATTGAATAACTGGACCAGGGGTAAGAGCCTTAATGCTCTGGGTGCCAAGGGTTGAACCGCCACTTGGGAACCAAGTTTCAAAATTGACGTCTTTAGCGGTGTCCTTGTCTATTGCGAAAAAACTCTCGTCCGCTACTATGCCAACAGCCCCAGTTTCACGGTTTGAAACTATTGACCCATTGAGGGCAATTGGCTTACCGATAGGAAGGTTTTTCAAAGAAGCCCTGCGAATTGCTGTGGCTGCACTGAACGGGATGCTAGCCTCAGCTGCCGAGGAGTCGTTCAAGATTTCGCGAAGAAGGCCGGCCTGAACGAAGTACCTCTCGTTATCGGCTCCAACGATCAAGTTTGTGACGTTGCCACCTGTTTCGAGCGCACTAAATTGCGAGCTGGTAAGAGCAACCGCTGATTCACAATTCAAACCGTAATCTGCGACTTGATCACAACTTTCGAATTGAATCTTCTTGCCAGCATCAACGAAGAAGTAGTCATCCGCGCTGTCACTTTTGATTAGCGGAGTCATGTCTCCCAAAGTCGCAAAGCTATTTAGGTAGTCCCGAGAGATTACACCGATTGGACCAAGCGGTGCGAGGGATTCGAGTAGTGCGGCATCTGGGATGCGGTACTTGGTCTCGTCGACGATAAAGAAGGTGTCTCCCTTGGCGGCTTTTAGCAAGAAGCCACCACCAATTGGGGAACCAAACCAGTCTGAGAAGAATCTCCAGAAGTTTCGGTTTCCGTATGCGCTACAGCTGTCGCCGGTTCCGTAAAGGTTATTTAATGCTGCCTGGTTAGGCACATAAGGGGTGTAGTAGTAAAGGGCGGCAGTTGCCTTGTTCTCAAGCTTGAAAGATTGCGATCCACAACTCGGCTTATTTGCTTGATACGGGCGAGTGATTACTGTTCCAGGTTTTAGCCACGTAAAAGATCCGGCTGGGTTGTTGTACCAATTAAGCTGCCCGGCGCCTTTGTAAAGTTGCCAGAAAAAACCAGCCGAGGCAGCGCTGCAGCCGCTGGGTGAATCTGGGCAATCCATTCCCAGGGCAAAATCATAAGCCCGAGCACTTGGGTTTGTTGAAGTTACTAATCCTTGTTCCTTCTGAAGCTTCACTAGTAGAACCCGAGGATTAATCCCGCAAGCGCGAGCCACATCATAAATGAGTTCGGCGGCTGAAATATTGTTCTTGGCAGGTAGTGACTCACAACGGCCTGGAGAACCGGTTGCTCCTGGGGTAGAGATGCGGTAGTCCTTAAGACATCCTGGTCTGTCGGAAGAAGCTTGACAGGACGCCACTCTGCCATCCAAGAATCGCTGAATTTCAGCCACGGTCATTGTTCCAAAGTCATAGAAAACACTGTCGGAAATAATCAATCCGGGATTAAACATGGAGCCGTTGAGTGCCTGAGCAGGTTCTTGTTCAGCCGGTACGGCAACAACTCCAAAAAATGCAAGGGTCGCAACTAAAGTTGCGGACCAAAACTTACCTAGTGGTTTGAACATTAGGGAATATTCACCTCAGTTTTTTCGGATTTACCTTCGTACTTTTCTGACTCGTAACCCACGACTATTTCGCCGATGCCTTTAGGAAGTCTTGAAAGGGCAATCGTTAGCGGGAAGCACTGGGTTGTGCTGACGTTGTGCTCGGCTGGAACGCGCTCCATGACAACAGGAGTGTTACCAGAATAAAAAGTAATTATGCACTCGCCGCCATCTTCGGCAAAGTTCACAACTTCAGCGATGATTTGAAGATCAGTACCGACGATGTCGTAGGACAACAATCTTGGTTTGGCAAGCTCCTTGGTCGGAGAAGCAGAAGGGCTCTCGGATTCGGTGGGGGCTGACGGTGAGGCAGTCGGGCTTGGGTTCATTGGATCGCCTGGAGTCTCATCGGTTCCGATATTCGGATAAAAAAGAGCGCAACCAGCTAGGGTCGCTGACGCAACCAGCGTTGTGGAAATCAAAAGGATTTTTCTCATGCTTTACTCCTAGACACCCTAAAGTCTAGGTTTAATGTTCTGAAAAAAGGCTGTGAAACGCTCTAGAGTGCTTGATCCACTACTCGTTTCGATGCCTTGCCATCCTCGAGCTGGTTAAATTTGCGCTGCCAAGCCAAATAGCGCTCGGCATACTGCAATTTCACGCTCTCAATGTTTTCTAAGGTTTCACTCAGGTTCGCCTCATCGCGGAGAATTGGTCCAGGAGCTAGTTGCTCAAAGTCAAAGTAAAAGCCCCTTTTTGCTATGTAGTCATCCATGTCGGGGGCCAGAAAAATCATCGGTTTTCCAGTGACGCTGAAATCAAACATCGAAGATGAATAATCGGTGACCAGAACATCGGCTGCCAAATAAAGCTCAGCTACGTTTTTGTGTGAGGTTACATCAATAGCACCTCTTGCAACCTGATCGCTATGGGCCTGGTGAGTATTGGTGTGACCGCGAAACAGCAACGTCACATTTGGGCCGAGATTGCCTGTTAGAAAATTCACCGGCTTCCAGTTTCCAGTTGCTGTTCTTTTGGTATCTCGCCAAGTTGGAGCGTAGAGCACAACCAGCTGGCTCGAATCCGTTATGCCAAGTGAGCGTCTAATTAGCTCCCGGTCTCCTACCCGGTTGACCAATATGTCATTTCGCGGGTAGCCGGTTTCAAGAATTTTCCCTTGGTATCCAAAAATTCCGGGTAAAAGTTCAGTGCAGTAGTTATTTGGTGAAATCAAGTAATCCCAGTACGAGGCCTCTCTATCCATCATCTTCAGGTAGCTACCGGTTGGAACTACATCCAAAATGTCACGGCCTAAGCGCTTAAGTGGTGTGCCGTGCCAAGTTTGGATATATTTTTGCCCTTCACGTTTTCTGAAATAGCTGGGGAAATTTGTATTGTTCACCAAAACCTTCGAGCAGGCTAGGGCTTTCAACCAGGCAAGAGAACCATGTCGAATGGGCTTAGCTCCTTCCGGAGCTTTGGTCAAAGAATTCACAGTGAACAGCAGTTCAAACTTTGAATTGTTTGGTTTCACCTCCGCAAAAATTGCATATGGATTGTCCCCGATTACTTTGCCCTGAAAGGATTCGAACAACATGGTGTCTGCGAGCTTGGCTTTAGAAAAGCTGCGATACACCGCTCCACGCAGCCAATCAAGTTGACGCCTGCGTAGCGCACCCAGGATTCTTGTCGGTGAATACTTCACTTCTTGTCCCCGGAGTCAATCGTTTTTCTTGCGCCAAATACCAAGCCAACCAAAAACCCGCTGGCCCAACTTAAATGCATGACCGGTAGTGCGATAAAAACAGCTAGCCGATCCGCAATCTGCAGACCTCTGGCGGTACCGGCTGCAAAACTAAGTAGCAACAAGTACAAAGCAACGGGAATAATCATTGCCGTTTTACTAACAGTTCCAAGAGCTGAAAGTAAAACAAGAGCCATCAGCGATAAGAGTGCTACCGGAGGAACAAAATATCTAACTGAAGCTTTTGTCGGGGCTCTCCTAGTGAGATCTCCCCGCCAAACGCCGGTTGAATAAAACTGCCAAGCAAGGGCCTTTATGTTTGACCTCGGCCAATAGTTCACAACAAGTTCTGGGCTGAACCAGACTTTGCCACCCCTAGCTTTCAGGCGCTGGGCTAAATCCCAGTCCTCACCGCGAATTATTTTCTCGTCGTAGCCACCTACTTCTTTGAGGGCTTTGGCATCAAAGACGCCAAGATAGGCAGATTCTGCTTCTCCGGCTTCCCCACCAATGTGATAGCGGCCCCCGCCAAGGCCAAGCCTTGATCTGTAACCAAAAGCAACTGCATTTTGTAGCGGTGATTTCCCCTGAGCGCTCATAATTCCACCGACCAGAACAGAACTTGTTTCTCTAAGGATTTCGACGGCTCGGGAGATGTAGTTTTCACCGAGAGCGCTGTGGGCATCAACACGAACAATAACCTCACCCGCCGCCTGATCGAGACTTAGGTTCAAACCGGAAGTTGTAAGGCCTTTGGGATTTTCAATCAGTTTTATGCCGGAGTGGCGGGCCGAAAGTTCTTTAGCAACACTTTGAGTTTCATCTGAGGAAGGAGCAATGGCCAAAATCATTTCTAATTGCCCAGGATAGTTCTGCGCTAAAACGCTTTCAACCGCTTGGGTTAGGTGATGCTGCTCGTTTCTTACCGGCATCATTACAGTCACGGACGGGTAGGAAACACTCATCTATTCGCTGTCGCCTTTTTCCATTTCAGCAATGAAGGCTTCACAAACCTGCTTTGGCTCGCCATCCATTAAAAGTTCACCTTTTTCAATCCAAAGAACACGGCTGCAAGTGTCTTGGATTGACTTCATGTTGTGACTCACTAGAAAAACCGTTCCAGCATCTTTTCGCATCTGACGAATTCTTTCCTCAGCCTTAAGTCTGAACTGTCGATCACCTACGGCAAGAGCTTCATCAATTATCAAGATGTCATGTTTTTTGGAGGCCGCAATTGAAAAACGCAATCTCGCCGACATACCTTGCGAATAGGTGCGCATTGGAAGATCAATGAAATCTCTCAGCCCAGAAAAATCGACTATGGCTTTGGTGGAATCCAGAATTTCCTTCTTTTCATATCCCATGGCAAGCCCGCCCAGAATAATATTCTTTTCACCGCTCAGATTTGGTAAAAGCGCTGCACCGACTCCCAACATCGTGGGTTGGCCCAAGGCGTATACAGCTCCCTTAGTGGATGGGTAAAGGCCGGCAATAGCGCGCATTAGGGAAGATTTTCCTGAGCCATTTGAACCGACTATTCCGATGGTTTCACCCTCGTGCACCACAAATGAGACACCCTTGACTGCGTGCACCTCGCGCATGCGAGACTTCTTAGCCAAGGCACCTTTAGCTTGTCTAGCTTTTTTTCCGGTTCCAAAAACTTTGTAGATGACGTGAACATCGTCGACAACTACAACTGGCTTTTGCTCAGCATTCCTAATCGCGTCCATACCGGGCCTCTGCTCTCCAGAAGTAGAACACGCCAAATAGGAAGATCCCAACCGACCAAAGGGAAGAAACTACCCACAGGAAAGGCGTCATGTGCATGTCGTTTACCAGCGCTCCACGAGCCAGGCTTATAAAGTCATAAACCGGGTTCAACATCGCAATGGCTAAAAGCTCTGGATAGCCAGCGAAGATGCGATCAATTTCGAAGAAGATTCCGCTGGAATAAAACATCAGTCGAGTTATAAAAGGTACAAGTTTCCCCAGGTCCTTAACTTGAACTGTTAGTCGGGCGGAAATCATGGCTAGGCCAGTGCTAAACAAAAACATAAGTAGTGCGATTGGAATTAGATACAGCCAGTCAAAGGTAATGTCTTGGCCAAAAGCCACCATGACAAGTGGCAAAAGAGCTAGCTGGGGAAGGAAGTTAATAAACTCTCTGATTACGGCGGCTAATGGAAGAAGGATTCGGGGAAAGCTTAAAGTCCTAAGTAGTCCACCATTAGAAGTGATTGCTTTAGCCCCAGCAGAGAACGAGCCCGAGAAGAAAGAAAAAAGAAAAACTCCAGTGATTAAAAAAGGAATGAAATTGGCAGGGCGCAAGTCGCCAAGGATCAGTCCAAAAACCAACCCGTAAGCAAGAGCCTGAAGCGATGGAAGTAAAACCAACCACCAGCGGCCAAGTCTTGTTCTAGCGTTTTGAGCTTCGGACGCATAAAGCGACATAGTCAAAGCAAAGTCACGCCTTTGCCAAACTTGCCCAAGGTACTCAATAAATTTAGGGCGAACACCGACTTGCTTTAGACCATGCGAGTGCGCGTAGTCAGCTAAATTCATTTTCCGCCTCTAGAAATATCTGCCTTGAGCTGTTCGTTTTTCTCGGCAACTAGTGAAGCTAACGACTTTCCGTACGCAATAAGTTTTGTCTCTAGCGTCCGGTCGGAGGCTCCAAGAATTCGCGCTGCCAAGATTCCAGCGTTTTTTGCTCCGCCAATAGACATTGTCGCAACCGGAATACCGGCAGGCATCTGAACAATCGACAATAGTGAATCCATGCCGTCGAGTTTCCCAAGTGCTACCGGCACCCCAATTACCGGCAGAGTAGTCACAGAGGCGAGCATTCCGGGAAGATGGGCGGCACCGCCAGCTCCAGCAATGATGACCTTAATTCCTCGGGAAGATGCAGCTTTGCCCCACTCAATCATTTTGTCGGGAGTTCGGTGGGCAGAAAGTACCTCGACCTCATATTCGATTTCAAATTCTTTCAGGGCTTGTGCCGCGTCAGACATAACTGACCAGTCTGAGTCTGACCCCATGACAACGCCGACCAATGGATTGGCCATTATTGACTCCTGTCAGATTGAATCGAAGATACTCGCCAATTTTACTGAGGATTGGGCTTTATTGGACACCTAAAACCACGGCCCGGGCCTGATTGGCGGTAGCTAAGGCGGCATCTAAGTTCTCGCCCACTACTGTGATGTGCCCAAGCTTGCGCCCAATTCTTGGCGCCTTGTCATATGAATGAACCTTTGCCTCTGGAAAGTCCTTCATTAGCTCAGGATAGTTTTCTACAAAGTCCTTATCTTCAGACACACCGAGCAGATTAACCATCACTGCTACCGAGGACATTGCTGTTTCCCCGAGCGGTAAATCCAGAACTGCTCGAAGGTGCTGCTCGAACTGCGACGTGGTAGATCCTTCGATACTGAAGTGTCCAGAGTTGTGAGGTCGCATAGCTAGTTCGTTCACAAGCAATCGTCCATCTCTGGTTTCAAACATTTCCACTGCTAGATTTCCAGTGACTTCAAGCGAGGTAGAAATAAGTTCCGCAATTTCTCTAGAGCTGGAAACAAGATCTAGTGAAAGATTCGGGGCCGGGGCCAGCACCTCTGAGCAAACGCCGTTTTTTTGTCTGGTTTCAACTACCGGCCAAGACCTAAATTCACCGCTTGGATTTCTAGCCGAAAGCTGTGCGAGCTCGCGAGTGAAAGCAACTTTTTCTTCAGCTAGTAATTCTCCACCCAGTAACTCAAGGGTTTCTTTAGCTAACCAGTCGCTTACTTCAGCAGATGATTTGATGACGCGAACACCTTTGCCGTCATAACCACCAAGCGGAGTTTTGACAATGATTTCTGGTCCAAACTCCGCGATAAAACTTTCCAGTTCGTTAGCCGATTTGACTGCTTTCCAGATTGGGTTTGGTGCACCGATTGCCTCAAGTGCTTTTCGCATTACTATCTTGTTTTGAGCGTGAGCCAAAGCCTTTGATGGCGGCTGCACCGAAATTCCAGAGGCTTCTAAAGCCTCAAGAATATGAAGTGGTACGTGCTCATGATCAAAAGTGATTACATCGACTCCCCTGGCAAAATCCAATACCGTTTGCAGGTCGTTGTAGTCACCGACAGTGGTAGTTGCAACCGAAGCAGAAGAATTGTCACTCTCAGCTAGTACCTTTAGCTCAAGCCCCAGGTTTATCGCCGGCACGGTCATCATGCGAGCCAGCTGGCCGCCACCGATAACCCCGACACGATTGCTCAATTTCCCGGACCTCTACTACACAGTTGCTTTGGCTAAAGCTTCGATTTCAGCTGCCAACAGCTTGGTTCTAGAGTATCCGCGAACTACCAGCTCGCTGCCGTCGACCGACAAAATCGATATCACTTTGGCACGCAAGCCAGATGGCTTCTGGATTTCAAGTGATGAAAGCTCAGCTAGCGCAAGCTGCTTTTTTCTGAATCCTAGAAATCCGAAGCGGTAAGTTAGCGTCTTTGTCGTTAGCTCGAGGTAGCTGCCGAGATAACTAAGTAGCGGAAAGACCCAAAACAGCACGACGACTAAAGCCCCGGCCATCAAAGCAATTTCATAATCAGCTGAGGAAAACTGGTCCGCTAAAAAAGCCAGTGCAAAGCAAACGGCTGCAAGAACCAGAGTTGGAACAAACAGTTTGCGCGCAGCTGGTTTTAGCCTGACTACGGTCAGCTCAGTTGAAAAAGTCACTTTACAATCTTCCCGCTAAGTTGTTCGAAGGTGCAGCACATCGCCAGCTGAGACGCTGAGTGTCTCGATCTGAGTTTGCACTACGAGTCGGCCGCTCGAGTCAATATCAATTGCAAGCCCCAGGGCCTTGGTGCCATCTGGAAACTCCACTGAAACTTGTTGACCAATCGTTGCCGAAACTCTGATTAGCTCTGAACGCAAGCCACTGGCATCGGCATTGCCGCCGGCTTCCGAAAACTTTTCATAAAGGTCTTTCAGGTTTTCAATCACGGTTGCTAGTAGCTGATCGCGGTCAATTTCCTTTCCAGTAATTATGAACAAAGAGGTAGCTGCAGCAACGGGAAGCTGATTGGCGGATTGAGTCACATTAATCCCAAACCCAATCACCACACTGGATAAATCTGAAGATGCCTCTGCCAGGATTCCGCTTATCTTTTTATCTTCAATCAACACATCGTTTGGCCACTTAATGCTTGATTCAACACCAAAGTTTCCTAGCGCCTGGTGAATCGCGAGCGCTGCCAACAGCGAAAGCCAGCCGACGCCAGCGGAGTCGGCAAATCTTGGCCGAAGCAGCATCGAAGCCATAACTGAGGATTTTGGGGCCGCTTCCCAGGCCCGATCCATTCGCCCGCGTCCGGCCGTCTGAAAGTTGGTGGCTAGAACGTAAAACTCAGGGCAAGACTCCGCTCGGTCGAGCAGGTCACGGTTGGTTGAGCCGGTTTGTTCCAAGAATTCGAACCCGGTTGCCGCCTGTGCCGATAAGAGGTATTCCATGACTCAAGCCTAGGCCAGTGGCTATTTGTAGGAATCCTCAGCAAATGACTGGAATGCTGTGTCAGAACCTGCAATAGCATCGAGGTAGGCCTTCGCTAAAGTTGGTCCGATAGCGCCAAAGAACGACAAATGGAGAAATCTTGACTGAAAAGCCCGAAGCTGACCTATCCACAACGGCCGGCAAGATAGAAGACCTCCGTCACCGTTATTATCAGGCAGTTCACGCCAGCGGTGATGCCGCCATTGAAAAGCAGCACGCCAAGGGCAAAAAAACTGCCCGTGAGCGCATCGAGCTATTTTTGGATCCAGGTTCCTTTGTTGAAATTGATGAGTTTGTCCGTCACCGTTCAACTTCCTTTGGCCTAGAAGCCAACCGTCCTTACGGTGATTCAGTGGTGACAGGTTTTGGAACAATCCACGGCAGAAGAATCGCCTTATTCTCGCAAGACTTCACAATATTCGGAGGATCCCTCGGGGAAGCCGCCGGAAACAAGATCATCAAAATAATGGACTTAGCTATTTCAACCGGCGTTCCGTTGGTAGGCATATTGGATTCGGGCGGAGCCCGCATACAAGAAGGTGTTATTGCCTTAGGAAAGTATGGCGAAATCTTCAAGCGCAACACCATGGCATCGGGAGTAATACCTCAGATCTCGATCATCATGGGACCGGCCGCTGGCGGGGCTGTTTACTCACCGGCGCTTACCGACTTCGTGATCATGGTTGACAAAACCTCCAACATGTTCGTCACAGGTCCCGACGTGATTAAGACTGTGACTGGCGAAGATGTTGGTATGGAGGAGCTAGGAGGCGCTAGGGCTCACAACCAAACCTCAGGTGTAGCTCACTACCTAGCAAGCGACGAGGAAGATGCACTGGACTACGCAAGGACTCTTCTTAGCTTCCTGCCTGAAAACAATCTTTCTGAATCTGTGGTTTACGACTCGAACTCTGAGCTTGAAATCACCGAGTCTGATCGAAAGCTAAACATCCTGATTCCAGACTCCCCGAACCAGCCCTACAACATGCAAACGGTAATTGAGCACCTAGTTGATTCCGGCCAGTTCTTAGAGGTCCAACCGCTTTTTGCCCCGAACATTCTTATTGGTTTCGCGCGCATCGATGGAAGAAGCGTTGGCATTATTGCCAACCAGCCATCGCAGATGGCTGGAACTTTAAACATCGATGCTGGAGAAAAAGCTGCCCGCTTTGTTCGATTCTGCGATGCTTTCTCGATTCCAATCTTGACTCTGGTGGATGTCCCGGGATATCTTCCTGGCACCGATCAAGAGTGGGCCGGAGTTATTCGCCGCGGAGCTAAGTTGCTATATGCCTACGCTGAGGCAACCGTCCCACTGGTGACCGTAATTACTCGAAAGGCCTATGGCGGTGCATACATTGTGATGGGCTCTAAGCAGCTAGGTGCCGACATTAACTTGGCTTGGCCAACCGCAGAGATTGCAGTTATGGGCGGACAGGGAGCGGTCAATATTCTTTTCCGGGACAAAATTAAAGAAGCAGAGGCCGCCGGCAAAAACATAGCCGAGGTTAGAGCTCAACTAGCTGCCGAATACACCTATAACGTGGCCTCTCCCTTCCTTGCTGCCGAGCGCGGTGAATTGGATGGCATCATCGAGCCGGCCGCAACTAGAGTGTCGGTGATCAAAGCGCTTCGTGCTCTTCGAACAAAGCGAGCTACCAATCCACCGAAAAAGCACGGGAACATTCCGCTGTAATGGAAATCAATGACGATTCTGAATTTGCCGAGGCCGTGGAAGTGGTCTCGGGATCTCCAACTGACTCTGAGTTAGCCGCAGTGATTGCCGTACTGCTGGAGGCTAGAAAGCATCAGAACAATTTCAAGTTGCAGCAGCGCTCAACTTGGGCCATGAACAACAGCATCCTAAGAACTGGCATAGTTGTCGGAAATGGCCAGTGGGGTTCTATGTACAAGCAGGGACTTTAAGCCCCCAAACAATAAGGAGAATCTCCATTTCTCGAAATTCGCAAATCGATCAAATTGCCAACCGCTGGGTGGAAACAATCACCCAATTGAGCCCCAGTTTCGCAACTAGCATCGGCTCGTCCATCGGGGCAGACAAACTTGATGACTTTTCACCGGCTGCTCAAGCCAACTATGCTTCCGAGGCCAAAAAAGTTCTCGCAGAGCTAAAAGTTGCAACTGCTGTGGATGACACCGATCGAGTCACCCTAGACGCTCTGAGTGCTGACTTATCGCTGACCTTGGAAATGTATGATGCTGGTCTTTACAGAAGAGATTTGAATAACATCGCATCGCCAGCGCAAGCGGTTCGAGATGTTTTCGACATCTCCCCAACTTCCTCTGAAGAGGATTGGAAGAACTTGGTTCACAGAATGAACGCAGTTGAAGGTGCCCTAGCTGGCTACCAAGAATCTCTTCGCGAGGGTATAGCGGCAAACGACACTCCTGCGAAACGACAGGTCAGGATAAACATCGAGCAGGCCCTAGAAATTGCAGGAGATGATGGATTCTTTATTCAGTTCGCCACAACTGCCGAGGCTGAGGCTGGAGCCCTTCCTGACTCTCTCAAGACAGAACTAGTTGCCGCTGCAAAAAACGCTACTTCCGCCTACGGAAACTTTGCGCAATTTCTGAAGCAAGAGCTGCTGCCGGCTGCAAGCGATGTTGATGCCATCGGGCGAGAGAGATACGAGCTATTTAGCCGCGGGTTCCTTGGAGCCAAAGTTGATTTAGATGCCACGTACCAGTGGGGGATCGAAGAGCTAGAGCGCGTGGTTGCCGAACAGACCGAAGTCGCGAATCAAATTAGGGCTGGCGCAAGCATCGAAGAAGCTGTGAAGATCTTGGATGAAGATCCGAATCGCAAACTGCACGGCACCAGTGAGCTTCAAGCTTGGATGCAGAAAAAGTCGGACGAGGCAATTGAATCCTTGGGCGGAACACACTTTGAAATCCCCGAGCAGATGAAATTATTGGAGTGCATGATTGCTCCAACCCAGTCTGGGGGTATTTACTACACTGGTCCAACCGACGATTTCTCTAGGCCTGGTCGAATGTGGTGGTCAGTCCCGCCTGGCGTGAATGAGTTCAATACTTGGCGTGAGCTCACCACTGTTTATCACGAGGGTGTTCCGGGGCACCACTTGCAGGTCGCCCAAGCTGTTCTTAACAAAGACGAACTAAACGACTGGCGCCGAAACGTGAGCTGGAGCTCGGGCCACGGAGAAGGTTGGGCTCTGTATGCGGAGCGCTTGATGTTGGAACTTGGATTTCTCAGCGATCCTGGAGACAAACTCGGAATGCTGGATGGTCAGCGAATGCGGGCAGCACGAGTGGTGCTGGACCTCGGAGTTCACCTTGGAAAGCCAAAGCTAACTGGCGAAGGTGTGTGGGACTTTGAATACGCACTCGATTTCATGCTAAAGAACGTCAACATGCCAAAGGAGTTTGTACTCTTTGAAGTCAACCGCTACTTTGGTTGGCCAGGACAGGCGCCAAGCTACAAAATCGGTCAGCGCATTTGGGAGCAGATTCGGGACGAAGTTGAGTCAAAAGAAGGCACCTTCTTTGACATAAAAAAGTTTCATAAGAAGGCTTTGAACTTGGGGGGATTAGGCCTTGACTCATTGAGAAAGGCTCTAACACTGTAAATGTTCGGTCCCCCATAATGGGGACAACCAATTTCGGCTAGAAAGTCAACTGTCGGAATTGTTTCGCTAACTTTGAGGTGAGCCTTTCTGCAAGTGCTACCAGGGGAAAGCAAGGATTTGCTCAGGGGGATAGACTCGGGCCTTTATAAGTCCCGGGTCTTCCAATTTAAAGCTTCAAAAATACATCGGGCCTAGCTGTGCCTTTTCTGCTGGCCACGAACGTGACTCTAGAAGAATCTTCTCTGGGAGAGCGAATAGTGACGCGGCCGGATTCAATACGGTCTAACTCATCAGCCAAGCGGCTACGAAGATCGTCTCGCTCGGGCTCTGGAACACCATCAAACCCACCCTCATCCAACAGCACCACTTCCACTCCCCTAGATCTGGCTTGTCGAACAGAAGATTTGAGCTTGGTGTTAATCAGTGTTCGACCACGAATCTCATCGCGGAGCTCAGCTTCCAAGATGGCTGCCTCAATTCGATCAGCAGCAGAAGTATTACCGGCGGCAATTTTCTCAAGCATTGGAAGGGCTCCGCGCAGTGTCTTCGTAAGTCGTTCAGAGCGCTCCTGGCGTATTGAGGCTTCTGCGGCTGCAGCGGCCTGAGTCAGCGTTGCGGTTTGAAGGTAGGAGACAGTTTGCTTGGCAGAGTTTCCCATTTCAACAGAGATGGCGTGAGCCGTGGCCACCAGTGCAATTGCTCCAGCTATACCTGAGTCAAACAAGGTGTGGGCTCCGCCCCAGATGAACACTTGGACTGTGAGAAATGCCGTCCCCAGCCAAGCAATAGTTTTTTCTTGACGAACCGCGCAAATTGCCATCAGGATTGAAACTCCAGATACGTACCAGGTGGCAACAGTTCCATAATCCGACTCGTCTAACGTAAAGTTCACAAGCAGCGGCACAAAAACGCTGATAAGAAGGCCAACTAATGCCAACGGACGCGGCATGCGAAGCTCACGATAGTAAAGCACCGACGTGAAGGCGGCCAACAAATAAAGCGTCAGTGCAACTGCATCCAGCAATTCAACACCATTGTGAACAAAGCCAATCGCTGCAGTGAAAACTGGACTCAAGATAAAAAGTGAAGCAATCGTGATAACTAAGCCGCTAGGAAGTCTAATCATGTCGACCCCACTCAATAACCACCGTGGTTCCGGTACCCGGGGAAGCGTTTATTGACACCCGACCGTCGATACGACTTACGCGACCAACAATCGACGAGGAAATTCCGATTCGATCTTTCGGAACTTTTGATGGTCTGAAGCCTCGGCCATTGTCACTAATCACGATTTTCAGACCTGATCTATACCCGCGAAGGCGAATCGAACGTTCCGTTGCTGTCCCCGCGTGCTTCATCGAATTATCAACAGCCTGAAGGGTCGCCTCCGTTAGGGCGGTTGCGATGTCAGAAGGAATTGGGAGATCGTTTAGGCGATTGACGGAAACTAGAAATACAGGAGCATTTTCTCGAATTCTTTGTTGCAGAGCGCTAAAAAAACTGGTCAGCGTAGTTTCGGAGGTTGTGAAGGTATCGTGAAATCGTTCCTGGCCCAGTTTGGCAATTGCGTCTTTTGCAGATTTTGTTGCTAAAGCGATTTGATCGGCGGATTCAGCCCTTGAGGCAACTAGTAAAGTTGTGAGCACGCTGTCATGGACAAGGGCGTCGAGCCTAGACCTCTCAAGTTCGACAGCGTCTGCGCTGGCGGCTTTAACTGCGGATAAAATCGCGTTTTGATTCGCCGAGTCAGTCTTGCCTGCTTCCCAGCGAAGTGCCAACACCAGCGCAATAACAATCGCGGCATAAAGAAACAGATAAAAAGCCTCTTGACCAGCAACTATCAGATTTCCAGATCCGCCGAAACTTGAAGTTTTCAATAGCAGCCACCCTAAGGCTGCAGAAAATACATAAGCAACCCCGATGGCAAATCTATAGGTGGTCCCAGCTGCCACTGAAGATATCCCAAGAGTCCACCAAATCCAGGGCTGGAAAGTTTGCGCCAGCTGTTGGCTTGGGTCGAAATGCAGAGGCCAGCTCAGCAAAAGCGCGATTGTCACTACCGGCACCGCGCCCAACCAAAAATTGGCCCGAGAAGGAGCAAACCACTGGGTGATTGCCACCCCAGCAACCACTATCACAACTGCCGAGGCTGAGATCCAAAAAACTAGCGGTTTTAGCAAGGCAATCTGCCGGATTCCATTTACCAGTGCCTCTGTCATGATTGCAGCCAGCGCAACTGAATAAATCTTGCCCAGCATTTTGTTTACCCTTGCCACCGAGTAGCTCTTAGTGGGAAGAGGTCTTAGAAGAGACAACTAGAAAGACCCTTCGTCGATTAGCCCATCTTCGATTGCTCTCATTAACAACTCTGTTTTGTTCACTGCCGGTCGCCCAATAGTTGCAAACTTGTTGCGAACTCGGTCGATGTGCTCCTTAGCGGTGTGGACTGTGATCTTAAGTTCGTAGGCCACTTGCTTCAGCGCAAGCCCAGAGGCGTATAGCGAAAGCACTTCCTGTTCGCGGGGAGAAAGCTTTGCCTTTTTGAATTCAGAATCTGCATCGATAACAGCTGTGGTTTGCAAGTTGTTTACTAGAACCCCCGCCGCTACCATTCGAATTGCATCGATTAGTTCGGCCATGCTGTGAGATTTGGGGACCAGCGCTGTGGCACCTGCTTTGAGAGCTAGACGAACCAGGTGCGACTTGTCGGCGATGCTGAAAATCAAAACCGGTATGTCGCGGCCTACAAATTTCTGAACATTTTCTTCGACACTTGATCCATCTGCCAGGGAGAGATCTAGTACTGCAACATCTGGCTGCTGATCACCAATTTGCGTGAAGGCACCGTCGACCGTATCGGCCGATGCTATAAGCGCAAGCTGGTTTAGTTCGCAGCTGCTAGCTAGTGCGATTCGAATTGCCTCATGGTCGTCGACAATCGCAACTTTCAGCTCGCCGAGTTCGGCGAGCTTTGCGATGTCGATTTCCTGCTCCATTACAAGACCAAACTAGCAATGCTTTCGAAGTGATGGGTGTGGGGAAACAGATCAAAGGCCTTTATCTCCTCCAGTCGATAACCTCCGGAAATCAATGTTTTCAGGTCCCTGGCCAAAGAAACTGGATCACAGGCAACGTAGATTATCTTGGCCGGTCGAAGAAATAGCAGCTGATCAACCACAGCTTTTCCGGCACCGGCTCGCGGTGGATCCAGCACCACAGTTGCCCCTCCAAGCTCTAGACCCTGCTTGATTTGGGCTTTTAGGAAACCTTCCACCGGAGCCGCGACAGCTTTGTGCTTGGCTAAGTCAACTAGGTTTGCTCCGGCATCGGCAGTTGCAACTTTGGATGACTCAACAGTTGTGATATTCAGAGCCTTGCCATATTTTGTTGCGAGCGCTCCGGAGAACAATCCCACTCCCCCGTAAAGGTCTAGGTTGTTAGCAAGTGGGTCGAGTCCTTCAGACATTTGAAGTACCTCTTGGGCGAGCAGTTCAGCTGCTCCGCGGTGCACCTGCCAGAATCCGCCACTTGAAATTCTGAAGGAACGCCCTAGGGCACGCTCAACTAGCTTTTTGTCTCCCTTTACTTTTTTGTCGATGAACCATTGGACTCCACCAGTTGAAGCGGTGGAAATTTCAATTCGCTTTACGTCTTGCCAGTTCTTCAGGTGGACACCGAGCTCGTTAATTTCGGCAACGGCCAATGGAAGAGACTTTACTGGAACAACCTCATGGGTTCGTTCTTTGTATGGCCCAGCAACTCCTTCTGGGGAAACATGAAGTTGAATTCGAGTTCGGTAGGAAAGACCATTGGTTATTTCATCCCCCGGGACCGGCATCACCAATACCTCTCGTTCGATACCGCCCATGCGCGAAAGCGATTCGGCTAGAACTTCAGTTTTTAGTTTTCGCTGGTATTCAAGCTTTAGGTGACCAAATTCTGCACCTCCGGCTCCGAGTCGGTCGGCTTCTTTCCAGATGTGTGCAACTCTGGAGCCGGATGGATCAAGCACTTCGACCGTTTCAGCTCGACAGAAAGAGCCGCCCTTGTCTTCAAAAACCCGAGCCCGAACTTTTTCCCCGGGAGCGGTGTGAGAGACAAAAACCACGCGACCCTGGTGCCTGGCTACGAAGATGCCCCCGTGGGCCACCTTCTCGATGTCTAGTTCAATCTCGGTATCTAGCCAGTTTTCAGTTTTTGTCATCTGACAAGTGTTTCACAGCTGCAAAGTAGTCTTGTCAGGTGACCCGATTAGTACTGGCCTCGTCCTCACCAGCAAGACTGGCACTTTTGCGCTCTTCCGGTATCAAACCTGAGGTTGTGCTGCCGGAAGCTGATGAGCCAGCCCTTGCCGCTGCTGCCAAAATTGATAATCCTGATCTTGGCGCCGAACAACTGGTTGGTCTTTTAGCCAAGGCCAAGGCTGAGTCAGTGCTCTCAAATATTTCAACTAACGGAGCTCTAATCTTGGGAGGAGACTCGGCCTTGGAATTTCGAGGTGAGATCCTTGGCAAACCTCACGAGCCTGAGGTTGCAATCAATAGATGGCGCCAACTCAGCGGAAATAGTGGTGTCCTGCACAGCGGCCACTACCTAATTGATAACCGTGATCCAGCTAATCCAGTCGGATCTCTGATGGTCAGTTCCACCAAAGTCTATTTCTCGACTCTCTCTGAGCAAGAAATAGAGGACTATGTGGCAACTGGTGAACCGCTTAAAGTTGCAGGTGCTTTCACAATTGATGGCCTGGGCGGTGCCTTTATTGACCGAATTGAGGGCGATTCTCACACTGTGGTCGGGCTTTCACTAAAAGTCCTTCGCCAGCTAGCTAGTGGGTTTGGGGTCCACTACCCCAGTTTTTGGCGCTAATCACAGCTAAAACCGGCACATTTTTGTAGCTAACCGCCAATGGCGGGGTCTTTTATGCCAATAGGCTTTTGTCTTATGGCAGGACTCATTCGCAAAGTCCTCATCGCTAACCGTGGTGAGATCGCCGTTCGTATCGCTCGGGCAGCTAAAGACAGTGGCCGACTTTCGGTAGCGGTGTACGCCGATCAAGATCGCGACAGCCTTCATGTCAAAGTAGCCGATGAGGCTTATGCCCTAAACGGCGTTACTTCAGCCGAGACCTACCTGGTTATCGAAAAACTTTTGTCCATTGCCAGAAGAAGCAATTGCGATTCAGTTCATCCCGGCTACGGCTTCCTCGCAGAAAATGCCGAATTTGCTAGAGCGGTTATCCAAGCTGGCCTTATCTGGATTGGGCCTGCTCCAGAGGCCATTGAAAAACTCGGGGATAAAGTCTCTGCTCGACATGTTGCGGAAAAAGTCGGTGCGCCCCTTGCCCCTGGAACACTAGATCCGGTAGCTAACGCTAAAGAGGTTTTGGACTTTGTGGCAAGCCACGGATTACCCGTTGCCATCAAGGCAGCTTACGGAGGTGGTGGCCGAGGGATAAAGGTTGCCTATCAGGAGTCTGAGGTTGAAGAGCTATTTGAATCAGCAACTCGCGAAGCCATTGCGGCCTTCGGTCGAGGAGAATGTTTCGTCGAGAAGTACTTGGAAAAACCCCGTCACGTTGAAACTCAGTGTCTAGCGGACTCGAAAGGCAATGTAGTTGTAGTTTCCACCAGAGACTGCTCGCTGCAACGAAGGCATCAGAAACTTGTCGAGGAAGCCCCAGCTCCATTTTTATCGGCAGAGCAAAATCAAAAACTTTACGACGCCTCAAAAGCCATCCTTAAAGAAGTTGGCTACCTGGGAGCCGGAACTTGTGAGTTCCTAATTGCCCAAGATGGGACTATTTCGTTCCTTGAAGTCAACACCCGGCTTCAGGTTGAACACCCGGTATCTGAGCAAGTAACTGGCCTAGATCTAGTCCGTGAGCAATTTCGTATTGCTGAGGGGGGCTTGCTTGATTACCCAGACCCGGTTGTTTCCGGTCACAGTTTCGAGTTCCGAATCAACGGCGAAGATCCCGGCCGAAACTTTATGCCAGCGCCTGGAACAGTCCATGTGTTTAAAGCACCCAGTGGCCCTGGTGTTCGAGTCGACAGTGGAGTTGAATCCGGCGACGAAATCTCTGGAAATTTTGACTCGATGATTGCCAAGCTAATAGTCACCGGTAAAGATCGAACCGAGGCTCTTGAGCGTTCAAGGAGAGCACTTGCTGAAATGGAAGTTCTTGGGCTTCCGACGGTTATTCCTTTCCATAGAAAAATTGTTGACGACCAGGCCTTTGTTGCGGCTGACGGGAAATTCGGTGTTTACACCCGTTGGATTGAGACAGAATGGGTCAACGACTTAGAGCCTTGGGGTGGCCTAGCTGACCAGCTGGAAGTTGATCCGGTCAGTAGAAACTCGATAGTCGTTGAAGTTGAAGGTAAGCGTATCGAGGTCAGTATCCCTGAGCGGTTCCTGCACACTGGAACGGGCTCTCCGACGGCCGGCAGAGCTCCTCGAAGAAAAGTTTCTAGCCACCATGCTTCGGCAGGTGCTCAGTCTGGTTTTATAAAAGCTCCGATGCAGTCAACGGTGGTAAAACTTGCCGTGAAAGTTGGAGACAAAGTCGTAGAAGGTGATCAGATTCTAGTTCTGGAGGCGATGAAGATGGAGCAGTCGATTCCCTCGCCACGAGCTGGCCTAGTCAAAGCCATCAAGGTCTCCGTTGGCGAGACCATCGCTTCAGGAACCGTACTGATTGAATTTGAGGATTAGACCGGTACCTTTCGGCAGGCCGCACGGTAGCCGAGATAGCGGCGTTTGCCTAGTAATTGGCCCTTGTTTCGAGGCTCCTGCCTGGAGCTAGACTCAAATCCATGACTAATCCACTAGAAACACTAGCCAATAATCCCTTTGAAATTGCGAAGCAGGCTGCCGAGCAAATCCGAGAAGCCACTGGAGTGGCAAGCCATGACATTGCCCTGACTTTAGGTTCTGGTTGGGCAAAAGCCGCTGATCTGATTGGTGAGACGGTTGCCACGGTTCCGGCAAAGGACATCGTGGGCTTTTCGGCTCCGGTAGTTGAAGGTCACGTGGCATCGATTCGCTCGATAAAGCTTCCAAGTGGCAAACATGCTCTCGTGCTTGGAGCCAGAACGCACTACTACGAAGGGCACGGAGTGAGAAGAGTAGTCCACGGTGTAAGAACTGCGGCTGCTACCGGCGCCAAGATAATGATTTTAACTAACGGCTGTGGCGGTATCAAGGAAACTTGGACTCCCGGCACTCCGGTTTTGATTAGTGACCACATTAACCTAACAGCCGATAGCCCTCTCGAAGGCGCAACGTTCATTGACCTAACTGATTTGTATTCAAAACGCCTGCGTGAAATAGCCAGGAGCGTTGACGGATCACTCGATGAGGGTATCTACGCACAGTTTCGGGGACCGCACTACGAAACACCAGCTGAAGTTCAAATGGTCAAGCACATGGGTGGTCACCTAGTTGGAATGTCAACGGCTCTTGAAGCAATTGCCGCTCGCGAAGCTGGAATGGAAATTTTAGGATTCTCGCTAATGACAAACCTGGCAGCTGGTGTTCAGAAGACTCCGCTTTCGCACGCCGAGGTACTGGAGGCCGGACGTGAGGCCGAGCCTAGAATAAGCGCGCTTTTGGCGTCAATAATCGAAAAGCTATGAGTTCACTGGAGCAACTTGTTTCGAAAGCCAAGCTCTGGCAAAGTCAAGATCCGGATGCCGAGACAAGAGCTGAGCTAGATAAGTTAATTGCATCAGGGAACGAGCCTGAACTCGTCGATCGATTTAATTCTCGCCTAGGTTTTGGAACCGCAGGACTTAGGGGCGAGCTTGGAGCTGGGCCTAATCGAATGAATCGGGTGCTGGTTGCCCAAGCAGCTGTTGGGATTGCTCGATATCTAAAAGCAAACTTTGATGACCCAAGCTGTGTGATTGGCTTCGATGCCAGAAAAAACTCAGACATCTTTGCCAAAGACTCGGCGGAGATTCTAAAGGGATTAGGGGTTAGGGCCTACCTTTACGACTCGCTCGTGGCTACGCCAATGGTGGCTTTTGCTGTTCGTGAACTCGGATGCTCAGCTGGAATCATGGTCACGGCCTCTCACAACCCGCCAGCGGACAATGGCTACAAAGTTTTCGACGACACCGGATCCCAAATTATTCCCCCCTCAGATTCCATGATTGCCTCTGAAATTCTGCAGTTTGCCGAACATGAATCAGTTGCTGATCTGGTGCGATCTAGCCACTACGAAAGTGTGCCCGCAAGCATTTCGGTTGATTACCTTCAGGGAGTTAGCGGGCTTCTGAATAGACACTCCGAGCGAAAAAATGTAAAGATTGTCTACTCGGCAATGCACGGCGTTGGATCTCAATTCATTGAGAAAATATTTGAGATATCAGGAATGAATCCACTGATTCAAGTTGAATCTCAACAAACACCCGACGGTACATTCCCCACAGTTTCATTTCCAAACCCCGAGGAACCAGGAGCCATGGATAAATCCATGGAAACTGCAAAATCGGCAGATGCGGATCTTGTGATTGTCAATGACCCAGACGCAGACCGATTATGCGTTGCCTATAAGGATTCTTCCGGAACCTTCGTTCAGCTAAGCGGAGATGAGCTGGGGCTGTTGCTGGCAGAGGAGCTAGCCGGTCGCGCCAAAAGAGAGGGAGTTTCTGGGGTATTGGCATGCTCAATAGTTTCCAGCTCCGCAATTGGTCAAGTTGCAAAACATTACGGTCTTGCCTTTACTCAAACTCTTACTGGATTCAAATGGATCGGAAGAGTTCCGAACTTGATTTTCGGTTACGAAGAAGCCTTGGGCTACTGTGTGGACCCAAAACGGGTACGAGACAAAGACGGTCTCTCGGCAGCGATAGTGGTTGCTGACATCGCCACCACCCTAGCCGCCCAAGGCTACACAATTGGTGATCAGCTTGAAAAGCTCAATCAACGAGACGGTTATTTTGCAACCAGTCAGATCTCTTTCCGAGTTAGTGACCTATCAATTATTGAAAACTTGATGACCAGACTGCGTGCGGAGCCAGTTAGCGAACTGGCTGGGGTGTCGGTCAAATTCACAGACTATTTAGCTGGATGGGGAGCGTATCCCGCAAGCGATGCCATCCAACTAGATCTAGTAGATGGCAGACGAGTAATCGTCCGGCCTTCGGGAACCGAGCCCAAGCTCAAGTGCTATCTTCAGGCAGTTGCAGATACCCGTGAGCAGTCGCAGGCGCTTCTAACAGAGCTTAAAACAGCAATGCAGAAAGTGCTCGATTAGGCCTTCGGGTTTTTGATAAAAGCTTTTACGCTTTCGGGCACAGGCAGCGACTGGGATTCTTCATCTGCAAGGGCTTGGTCAGCTACAACTCGAATTGGAATCACCCCTGCCCATACGCCGGTGCCGGGGCCTTCACCATCTTCTGGCATACCGGTTCGAACCTTCACGGATGCTTCTGCCAGTGACAGGGACAATAACGTGGTGGATGCAAGTTCTTTATTAGTTGACGCTCGCACTTCACCAACTCTTCCAGGAATGAGTCCGTCGCTTAGCTTTTCGAGCAGGCCATTTTTTTCTGGACCGGTGATCTCCTCGGCCTTGCCAAGTATTACCACCGAGCGGTAGTTCATGCTTGAGTCATAGGTAGTTCTGGCAACCACAACTCCGTCTAGTTTGGTGACAGTCACACAAGTTGGAATTCCCTTGGCAAGCTCTCTCATGAATCTTGCGCCAGAGGAGCCGTGCAGCAATATGCGGTCACCGTCTCGAACAAAGCCATATGGAAGAACGAAAGGCTGACCATCTTCCACGTAACCAATGTGACAAAGAATTGTGGAGTCCAAGATGTCATACATCTGGTCTCGGTCTTCGACCGAGCGCTTTTTAAGACGGTTGATTGTGGTTCTATCTGTTTGACCTGGATTTGGTAAGGACATGGCTAGAGTTTATAGCTTCAGAGCAAAGCTTTCGAAAGCTTGCTGTTTAGCTCCTCAAGGTCAAAAAAGTGATCAATAGCGATGATTTCGGCGTTTATACCCTTGAGCGACTCCACAAGCTCCGGTGTGGTCAGAACAATCTGGGCGTCGAAAGATGCAGCTCGAGCGGTTGCCATATCGGCCGCTTCAACAGTTGCCTCGATGTCGAGCATGCGTAGCACTTTTTCGGCGTTTAGCTTCAAAAGCACGGAGGTGCCGATGCCCATCCCACAAACGGCAATAATCTTCATTTTTCTATTGTGTCAATAACTCAGCGCAGCAGGTCACGGATTTGCTCTGATTCGGAACAAGTTAACAGGGACTTTACTTTGTCTGGGTCACTTAGAAACTCTGCAAGCTCTGCCATGACGGATATGTGGGACTCGTGATCAGTAGCGGCAAGGCCAAACACCAGTTGTACGGGGTCATTTTGCAAGTGTTGAAACTCGATGGCCTGCTGAATTACTAACAAACTAAGACCGGTTTTGATCACCGAGTCTCCTGGTTTCCCATGAGCTAGGGCAATCCCTGGTGCAATCACAATGTATGGGCCAAACTTTTCAACTGCCTCAAGCATTGAGTCGATGTATTCAGGGGTGACCTTGCCACTTGCAACAAGTAGTTCCCCGGCTAGTGAAATTGCGTTTGTGCGGTCCGCAACTGATTCTGTTATAGCTATTGAGGCGATCCCGAAGGAGTCGGAAAGAACGCTCATTAAGCGCTAGCGAAGCCGTCGCTGATCATGTCGATTAGTTCTTCTCGATCATCCAGTGCCTGGAAGCTGGCCTCGGCAGCGTTTAGCTGGAACTGCTCGATGTCGGCAAGCGTATAGCCAAAGGTGGAAATCAAAAGCTCAATCTCGCGGGTGAGTGAAGTGCGCGACATCAGGCGGTTGTCAGTGTTGACTGTAACTTTGAATCCCAGACCATAAAGAATGTCAAAGGGGTGATCCGATAGCTGGTCGCCCAGCATCGAGATTGCGCCGGTTTGCAAGTTTGAAGATGGTGACAATTCCAGAGCAATCTGACGGTCGTGAACCCATTCAGCTACCTCGCCGAGGACCACCAAGTCGGTGTCCCCCTCAGTGCGAGAGAACATCACGTCTTCAATGATGCGAACACCATGGCCTAACCTAAGTGCTCGACCTGAAACAATTGCATCCTTAATGCTTTCAATTCCATCGCCTTCGCCGGCATGGACCGTGACTGGGAAAAGCTGCTCAGCTAGGTATTCAAAAGCGATCTTGTGTCTAACTGGCAAAAAGCCTTTCTCGGCACCTGCGATATCAAAACCAAGAACGCCATTCTCGCGGTGTCTAACCGCTAGCTCGGCAATTTCTAACCCACGGTCGGCGTGACGCATTGCAGTCACTAGCTGGCCGGTTCGAATGAATCCACCTTTGGATTCAACGTCTGCCATTCCTTGCTCGAGGCCGTCCTGGACGGCTTCGACTGTTTCGTCAAGGCTTAGACCTGATCGCAAGTGCTGCTCAGGAGCCCATCGGATTTCCCCGTAGATAACTCCATCGTCGTGGAGATCTAGCACGAACTCTTTAGCAACCCTAGACAAGCCTTCTTTGGTCTGCATCACGGCAGTAGTGTGATCAAAAGTTTCCAAGTAGCGCTCTAAGGATCCCGAATCTGCTGCCTTGAAGAACCAGTCCCCCAGCTCACTTGAATCGGTGTGAGGAAGCTTGTGTCCAACGGCATCGGCAAGCTCAATGATGGTTTGTGGCCTAAGACCACCATCTAGATGATCGTGCAAAGAAATTTTGGGCAGTGCTTTGATGTTTGAGTTCATTTGTTTTTCCTCTATAAAGAATTAGCCACCGATTCGGTCAAGAATCAGTTTTCTAGCAACCACTGCCTGAGCCTCAATGCTATAAGCATTCTCGATAGTCTCGGATGCGCGCTGAAAGCGAGCCGGCTCGTCGGTATACAAGGTACATAAAGGGTCGCCAGCTTTCACGGTGTCTCCCAGTTGAGCGTGCAATGTAACTCCCGCACCAAACTGAATCGGATCTTCTTTTCTGGCTCTTCCAGCCCCCAATCTCCAGGAGGCCAGTCCTACTGCCAGTGCGTCAAGTTTGGTTATGACCCCATCTGACTTAGCAGTCACGGTCTGGGACTCTTTGGCAACTGGAAGCTTGGCATCAGGGTCCCCACCTTGAGCGCTGATCATGGCGCGCCACTTATCCATCGCTTGGCCGTTTTTGAGAGCAGCCGCGACATCGACATCTACCCTGCCCGCAAGTCTTAGCATTTCAGTTGCAAGCGCCACTGTGATTTCAATCACGTCTGCCGGCCCGCCGCCAGCTAGGACCTCCACCGACTCCTCAACTTCGAGAGCATTTCCAATTTTTAGTCCCAGCGGTGTTGACATATCAGTCAGCAGTGCTGAGGTCTTTACCCCCGCATCTTTACCAAGCTGGACCAATACTTCTGCAAGCTCACGAGCTTTGGACAGTTCCTTCATGAAGGCGCCCGATCCCACCTTTACATCAAGAACTAGAGAGCCAGTGCCCTCGGCTATTTTTTTGCTCATGATGGAACTTGCAATCAAAGGAATAGCCTCGACGGTTCCGGTGACATCGCGAAGTGCATAAAGTTTTTTATCAGCTGGTGCCAGTCCCGAGCCCGCTGCACAAATTACTGCACCAACTTCTTGAAGCTGTTTGGTCATTTCATCATTTGATAGATTTGCACGCCAACCAGGAATTGACTCCAGCTTGTCTAAAGTTCCTCCGGTGTGCCCCAAACCTCGACCTGATAACTGAGGAACCGCAACTCCAAATACCGCGACCAGCGGTGCAAGGGGAAGCGTGATTTTGTCCCCGACTCCACCAGTTGAGTGTTTATCGGTTGTTGCAACACCAAGGGAGTCAAAGTTCAACCGCTCACCCGATGCAATCATGGCCATCGTCAGGTCTTTAATTTCCCTGCTGTTCATACCATTGAGCAAGATTGCCATCGCCATGGCAGACATCTGCTCATCGGCAACGAGGCCCGAGGTGTAGTTCTGAATTAGCCAATCGATGGCTTCGGTGGAGAGTTCTTCCGCACTTCGCTTGGCAATAATCAGGTCGACTGCGTCAAAAGCGCTCAAGCTCTAGCTTCCAAATCTCTTGGGCCGAACGCATCTGGAATTACCTCGTCGATGGTCTTGATTCCAGAAACTGTTTCAAGAAGCATGCCAGGAGCAGAGTGTTCGTAGAGAAGTTGGCGACAACGTCCACAGGGCATCAATATATTGTTGTGCTTATCCACGCAATAGAAAGCCACTAGTCTTCCGCCTCCGGTTCTAAACAAATCGCTCACCATTGAACATTCTGCGCACAATGTCACTCCATAGGATGCGTTTTCGATGTTGCAGCCGGACACGACTCTTCCGTCCTCAGTAAGAGCCGCAACCCCTACCGGGAACTTGGAATATGGGACATAAGCGTTTTGCATGGCTTTAATGGCTTCAGTTTTTAGAACTTCCCAGTCAATTTGCATGATTAGCCCTTCACATATGGAATGCCATCGGCAGCAGGAGGCCTGGATCGACCGACGAAACCAACAACGGCAATAATTGTCACAATGTAAGGAACCATGGTGATAAAGCTAGTTGGAATTCCAGGACTTACCTGATTAGCCCAGATGCGCAAAATAATAGAGAAGCCAAATAGTAGCGCTGCCGCAGTGGCATATCCTGGGTGCCAACGTCCCAAGATAACAACAGCCAAAGCGATAAATCCCAATCCGCCGGACATTTCGCGTCCGAATGATCCCGAGCTTCCAATCGTTAAGGCAGCGCCCCCGAGACCGGCAAGAAGCCCGCCCACAGTGACCCACCAAAACCGTGTCCGTGAGACATTGATACCAACAGTGTCAGCAGCTAGTGGGTTCTCGCCCACGGCTCTGGCTCGAAGACCCAACTTGGTCTTAAACAGCACAAACCAAAGAACTACCACTATCCCGATAGCAAGGAACACTGTTATTCGGTTCTGAAACAACACCGGTCCGACTATTGGGATGTCGCTAAGAAAAGGTACATGAATGATCGGAAGAGTGCCCGGGCTATTTGTTGCGGACTCATCTTCGGTGACCCACTGTTGGTAAAGAAAATTTGTTATTCCAATAGCCAGCACGTTTAGCACTACACCGACGATTATTTGCTGAGCCATAAATCGCACTGCAAATACCGCCAGCACTGCTGAGAAAAGTGCAGCGGTAATCATCGCTGAAAGGATGCCGATAATCTGATTTCCGGTTAGGGTACTCACGACAGAGGCCACGAAGGCACCGGTTAGTAGTTGGCCTTCAATTGCAATGTTTACAACGCCGACTCGCTCACTCATGACTCCCGCCATGGCGCCAAGGATGATTGGAACTGCCAAGACCAAGGCGGATCCCAAAATAAAGGCGACCGGAACAACCGCACCAGCTGCAAGCCATCCCAAAAGAGCTACAAGCGCGATGGCACCAAAAACCAAAGAGAACCAAATAGATGGGCGTATGTTTTTACGAACTTGCCAAGCCACAAATCCTGTTATGGCTAGAAGTAAAACCCCAGCGGAAGTGCCAAGGAGATTAGATGGGACATCAAGGTTGGGAAGCTGGACAAGTTCTCTTACTCCGGTAAGTTCGAAGGACACAGTCGCTGGTTTGCCAAGAATCCCAAAGAAAAACAAAATAACGGTAGCCAGCGAACCCATAACAACGGGAGTCTTACGAGACTCTCGAACTTCTTTTTTGGTTTCAGTGCTCATTATTTCCCTCCTCGGCCAAATAACTTAGACCTCAGAGCACTAAGCATGCTGGTCGTTTGAGGTGGTGGAAGACGGAAAATTGCCCGAATCAAAGGCGGTGCCGCTATAAACAAAACAATTGCGCCTTGGACAATTCCAAGAACGTCGGGCGAAATTCCTTCGATCTGGATGGCTGATGAACCTGCCTTAAAAGCACCGAACAATAACCCAGCAAGTAGCACACCAGAAGCTGAGGATCCTCCAAGAAGTGCAACAGTTATGGCATCAAAGCCAATACCCGCGTGAGTGGTTGGGGTTACTCCACCGGTAGAAGAAAGGGCTTGATTGGCGGCAGCTATCCCAACAAAGGCCGCTGACAAACCCAGTGCAAGTACGTAAGTTCCCTCAACGTTGATTCCAGCAGTCTTTGCAGCAGATGCATTGAATCCAACTGCCCGCAACCTAAACCCAATTGTTGATCGCTCCATGAGCCACCAGTAAATGACTACCGCTATCAAAGACAGGGCAAATCCTAAGTTGAGCGCAAAGCTATCCCCTAGCAATCCTGGAAGTCTTGCGGTATCGAAAGCAGGATCAGATTTGGTATGGCCACCAGCCGTAGCACCTTGCAGTAAGTTATTGTCCAATAGTAAAAAGTTAAAGAAGCTAACAATGATGTAGTTGAGCATGATTGTGGTGATAACTTCATTGGCTCCGGTTCTAGCTTTTAAGAAACCTACGAAAGCACCGACAAGTGTTGACCCCACTATCGCAGCGATGATTGCAACAACGAAGTGAATCACGGGCGGCAGCTCTAGACGAGTAGCAACGAAGGTTGCCCAAATCAAACCAGAAACTAGCTGACCGGTTCCACCGATATTAAACAGCCCAACTCTAAAACCAAGTCCAATCCCAAGCCCGGCCGCAATTAGCGGACCAGCTAGCCTCAAAGTCTCAGTTAACGGTCTAATGGATCCCTCTAAAGACGCAGCGGCCGAGTTATAGACCGAGCCCTTAATTAACGCGCCGTATCCGGCACCTACAACGTCACTTGCAGCTCGCAAACTGGCAAGTGGATCAGCGAAGAAAAAGCCAATGCTCTGAAGGAACTCTTTATTGGAAACAATCATGAAAAATGCGCCGACAGCAAATCCTAAAATTACGGAGAGTATCGTTCGGGTAATCCCACCGGAAAGCATCTCCTTTAGAGCTGCATTCCAATCAATCGGGTCCTTCTTTACTGTCCCACTCATACTGTTACTCCCGCCATCATTTGGCCCAGCTTGGCTCTGTCGGTTTTTGCGTCCACAATCCCGACAATTTGACCTCGGTACATAACGGCAATTCGATCTGCCAGCGCCAAAACCTCATCGAGTTCTGTTGAGATCAAAAGCACAGCTTTTCCACTGTTTCGCTCATCCACCAGACGCTTGTGAATGAATTCAACAGAACCTACGTCAACTCCACGGGTCGGTTGAGAAACAACCAGCAACTCCACTTCCCGTGAGAGTTCTCTTGCCAACACCACCTTTTGTTGGTTTCCTCCCGAGAGCTTTCCAGCTGGGGTTTGAGCCGAGGTTGCTCTAACATCGAATTCTTTTACTCTTTCTTCGGCCAGTCGGTTCCGGGTCGCAAAGGCAATGCCCAAACCGTTAGAGAAAGGCTTTGTGAAGGAGCCGTTGAGCATTAGGTTTTCGGCAATGGAAAACTCAGAAATTAGTCCGTTTTTTTGGCGATCTTCGGGAACGTAGCCGACACCTTTTTCAAGAATCGTTCTAACCGATTTGCCTCGAACGCTGGTTCCAGAAATTGAAATATCTCCGGTGTCGGAGTGCAAAGCTCTAAGGCCCAGGATCGCTTCGGCCAACTCAGTTTGACCATTTCCTTGGACCCCTGCGATTGCAAGTATCTCGCCTGCTCGAACATCAAAACTTACGTTGTTAACAGCCCGCTGGTCACGGTCGTCCAAAACGGATAAGTTATCCACCTTCAGAACTACCTTGCCAGGATCGGCTAATTTCTTCTCAACCGTGAGCCCAACGTCTCGTCCAACCATCATGCTTGCAAGCTCTTTTGTTTCAGCACTTGGCTTGGCTTGACCGACAACGCGACCCTGGCGAATAACGGTTATCTTGTCCGCCACGGCCTTTACTTCGCGGAGCTTATGCGTAATAAAAACAATGGAGGTCCCTGATTTGGCAAGGCCTCGCATAATTTCCATTAGCTCGTCAGTTTCCTGAGGAGTCAATACTGCGGTGGGTTCATCAAGTACTAAAACCTTGGCATCTCGAGCCAGTGATTTGATGATCTCTACTCGCTGCTGAACTCCGACGGGCAAATCTTCAACCAGTGCATCCGGGTCTACATCAAATCCAAATCGATCAGAGATTTTGCGAACCAAGGCTCTTGCCGCCTCAAGGTCTAGAACTCCGAGCTTGTTAGTAGGTTCGTGACCCAAAGCAACATTTTCTGCAACGGTAAAAACTGGAATCAACATGAAGTGTTGGTGGACCATGCCGATTCCTGCAGCCATCGCGTCGCCTGGGCCGGAAAAATCTACTGGCTTGTCGTCTAGGAGTATCTGCCCTTGATCTGCTTTGTACAGTCCATAAAGCACGTTCATAAGAGTCGACTTGCCGGCACCGTTTTCTCCAAGCAGGCTGTGTATTTCTCCAGACTCAACAACTAGATCAATTGAGTCGTTAGCTACCAGGGCACCAAATTTCTTAGTTATACCCTTTAGCTCTAGTTTCATTCCGCACTCCTATGTGCAATGTGTTTTGACCTCGCAATATTCTCTCACATAAAAAATTGAAGACCGAATGCCCCAATCGGGACATCCGGTCTTCAATAGTTTTTTAGCTATTAGCCCTTTGGCTTGTAGGTGCCGTCAATGATTCCAGCCTCAAGCTCAACTAGCTTGTCAGCTAGTCCGGAGCTTACCTTTGAGGCAAAGTCAGTGAACGCGGTGATTCCAACACCCTTGTTCGCAAGAGTTCCAAGGTAAGGGGTTGCATCGAATGCAGCTCCGTCAACTAGTCCCTTGATTACATCAAATGTCGCAATTGCCATTCTCTTCTCAATCGAAGTCAAGATGTACTTGGCTAGATCTGGGTTACCAGCGGCGATGTCTACGTCAACACCGAGCATTACTGCATCTGGGTTTAGCTCATCGATTGCAGACTGAACGGCAGTGAACTGGTTTCCTCCAACTGGAAGGATTACGTCCGCGCCACCCTGAATCTGAGTCTTGGCAAGTGCTAGAGACTCTGGGCTGTTTGGTGCGAATCCGCCCATCATGCTACCTGCGTCTGGGTTCATTGGGTCCCAACCAAGTACGGTCACCTCAGTGTCGTTGTCCATACCCCACTGCATTGCACCGTAGTAGTAACCGGTCATAAAGTCAGTCACGGAAGGGAAAGGAAGTCCACCGTAGGTACCGATGGTCTTGGAAGTTGAGTAGTCAGCTGAAGCGTAGCCAGCTAGGAAACCTGCTTCAGCAGTTTCGAATAGCAATGGCTTTACGTTAGTGCTCTCAGAAGTCGAGTCAACTAGTGCAAAGTTTAGGTCTGGGTTTTCAGCAGAGATCTTTGTGATTGCGTCTCCAAGTGCAAATCCAACACCGATGATGATGTCACAACCTGCGTCAACGCTTGCCTGAAGGTTTGGCTCAAAGTCCTCTGGTGTTGCGGACTCTAGTGCGTTGATCTGAACACCTAGTTCAGCTTCGGCCTGCTTCAAACCAGTGTAAACAGCCTCGTTGAAGGACTTGTCATTCCAGTTACCTTCGTCAGATACTGCACAAGCTAGAAAATCAATTGGCTCTGCGGTTGGTGCTGTGTCTGGTGCGGCAGCACAACCAGAAAGTACTAGAGCTGAAACAGCTGCTAGTGAAAGTGCCTTGGCAGCACTTGAGCGTGAAAATAGCTTCACTTAGGTTCCTCCTATTTATTGCCAGCCGTGTCGGTCACGGATGGCTTGTATAGGACAAGGGTAGCCGACTGGTAGAGGCAAAACTGGCGCAACACCGCAGGATTTTGGGTTTCGAGATGAAATTGATACAAACTAACGCAGGTTTACAAAATCTCGTCGTGACCAGTTGCCTTTAAAGAATCAACCAAAGCTTTAACCTTTTGGGCGTTCTGCTTGTTTGTAACAAGTAGGGCATCAGGGGTGTCCACGATAATGACATCTTCGAGGCCGATAACAGCAATCATGCGCTTAGTGTCGCTGACCAAGATTCCGCTCGAAGAATCAGATAGCACTCTGGCCGAGCCTAGAACTGCCAAATTGTTTTTTCTACCCTGGGACTGAAGCTCAGCAATTGCTGCAAAATCTCCAACGTCGTGCCAGCTAAAATTGCCGGGAATCACGGCAACCAATCCAGCCTCAGCTGCAGGCTCTGCGATTGAGTAATCAATTGCAACTTTCTTGAGTGTCGGCCAGACCTTCTTTATAACGGCAGCTCTTTGTTCGGTGTCCCAAGCGGCAGCCAGTTCCAGCACTCCGGCGTGGAGTGCAGGTTCTGACTTGGCTAACTGGCGAAGTAGCAATGCAGCCGGGGCAATAAACATTCCGGCGTTCCATAAGTACTTGCCTGACTCGACATACTTTTTGGCTCTGTCGAGCTTTGGCTTTTCGACGAACTTATCAACCTTCAAAGCCGATGGCGCTCCAGAAATGCCAAGTGCTTCCCCGGTTTTGATATATCCAAAACCCATCGAGGGTTCGGTTGGCTCGATACCTATTACTACGATTCGATCGGTGGCTGCCAATTCAACTGCTTCAGATACTGTCTTTTGGAAAGCTTTTTTGTCTTGGATAACATGGTCGGCGGCGAAAGAGCCAAGGATCACGTCAGGTTCGCGCCTTGCCAAGATAGCTGCGGCGAGCGCGATTGCCGCTGTGGAGTCTTTGGGACTTGCCTCAATTACCAGATTGCCCTCTGGTAAATCCGGAAGCTGAGCCTTGACGGCTTCTTCATGGGCTAGGCCTGTGACAATCATGGTTCGACCAGGCTTGGCAATCGGGGTTATCCGATCCCAGGTGTCTTGCAACAGGGTTTGACCAGAGCCAGTCAGATCGTGCAAAAACTTTGGAGCTGAGGCTCTAGAAAGTGGCCAAAGCCTGCTTCCGACACCACCGGCAGGGATGACTGCGTGGAATCGGTCAAGTGGTTTTCTGGGATTTGTCATAACGATAAAAACACTAGCTCACTGACTCGCATTGGACCATGCCTTGAGCGATACCCCGATAGTTTCAAGGTTAGACTTTTGTTTAAAGCCATTTGTACCCTAGGAGGGGTTTCGTGCCAACAATGCCAGCAGGCACCTTATATCGTGGGAAAGTCGGTATGTGGTCCTGGGTTCTGCACCGAATTACCGGTGTCTCAATCTTTTTCTTCCTGCTAGTTCACGTGCTAGATACCGCCCTAGTTAGGGTCAGCCCACAGGCCTACAACGTGGTTATCACCACTTACAAGACTCCACTTATTGGTCTGGCTGAGCTGGGTCTGGTAGCCGCAATCTTGTTCCACGCCCTAAATGGCATTCGAGTAATCCTTATCGACTTCTGGAGCAAGGGCGCCAAATATCAGAACGTAATGTTCTGGGTTGTAATCGGTATTTCCGTTGTCCTTTTCGCAGCTTTTGCCCCACGCCATCTCATGAATGTTTTTGGATAGGAGAAGAACAATGTCCGTAGTTATTGAGACCCCAAACTCTCCTAGATCGAGAAAACAAGCAAACTGGGAAAAGTACGGCTGGATATACATGCGCGTTTCAGGCGCTGCCCTAGTCGTTTTGATTTTTGTTCACCTAATCGCGAACTTAGTTGTACCTGATGGCGGAATCAAGGCAATTGACTTTGCCTTTGTTGCAGGTAAGTGGGCAGCACCGTTTTGGCAGTGGTGGGATCTAGCGATGCTTTGGCTTGCACTTATTCATGGAACCAACGGCATGCGAACTATTGTGAACGACTACACCGAGAAAGAAGGGGTCCGAAAAACCCTGGTGGTCTCACTCTGGGGAGTTTGCACAGCACTAATTGTTTTGGGAACTTTGGTGATTTTCACCTTTGATCCTTGTCCCGCCGGTGCCGCAGCAGAACTTCTGCCATCATTTTGTCCAGTCCAGTAAGGATTTGTAATTGTCTTTGAATGAGCACGGAACTCAGACGCACCATCACCAGTACGACATTGTGATTGTTGGTGCCGGTGGCGCCGGCATGCGCGCGGCTATCGAAACTGGACCGCATCTTAAAACTGCTGTGATTTCAAAACTTTTCCCAACCAGATCTCACACCGGTGCTGCGCAAGGCGGAATGGCTGCGGCCCTAGCCAACGTCGAGGAAGACAACTGGGAATGGCACACCTTTGACACCGTCAAAGGTGGCGACTACCTAGTAGACCAGGATGCCGCTGAGATCCTTGCCAAGGAATCTGTTGAGGCCGTCATTGACCTAGAGAATATGGGTCTTCCATTCAACAGAACCCCGGATGGCAAAATTGACCAGCGCCGCTTCGGTGGTCACACCAGAGACCACGGTAAGGCTCCAGTTAGAAGGTCTTGCTACGCAGCCGACCGCACCGGTCACATGATTTTGCAGACTCTTTACCAAAACTGCGTGAAACTCGGAATCGAATTCTTCAACGAGTTCTACGTTTTGGACTTAGTAATGAACGACGTAAATGGAAAGCAGCGCCCATCCGCGGTTGTGGCATATGAGTTAGCAACTGGTGATTTGCACGTGTTCCAGGGGAAGTCAATTATTTTTGCAACCGGTGGTTTTGGAAAAATTTACAAGACCACGTCGAATGCACACACCCTAACCGGCGACGGTGTTGGAATTATATGGCGTAAGGGCTTACCTCTTGAGGATATGGAGTTCTACCAGTTCCACCCAACCGGTTTGGCTGGCTTAGGAATCTTGCTTTCTGAGGCAGCCAGGGGCGAGGGTGGGATTCTTCGCAACGCCTCCGGGGAAAGATTCATGGAACGCTACGCTCCAACCATCAAAGATCTTGCGCCTCGAGACATGGTTGCCCGTGCCATGGCAAACGAGGTTCGTGAGGGTAGAGGAGCAGGTCCCCACAAGGACTATGTTCTTTTGGATCTAACCCACCTCCCACCTGAGGTTATTGATGCCAAGCTTCCAGACATTACTGAGTTTGCAAGAACCTATCTGGGCGTTGAACCATACACCGAACCGGTTCCGGTTTTCCCAACCGCGCACTACGCCATGGGTGGAATACCAACCAACGTCAAGGCCGAGGTTCTTTCCGACAACAACACCGTGGTTCCAGGGCTGTATGCAGCCGGTGAGTGTGCTTGTGTTTCAGTTCATGGAGCAAACCGTCTTGGAACCAACTCACTGTTGGATATAAACGTCTTCGGAAAGCGTGCTGGTCGCTATGCAGTTGAGTACGCGAAAGATGCCGACTTTGTTCCAGTTCCTGAAAACGCCACCAGCGAAGTTGAGAAGCTACTTGCTCTAACACGCAACTCAACTGGAACTGAGAAAATCGCTGTGCTACGCAAAGAACTTCAGGACACTATGGACAAAAACGCTCAGGTCTACCGAACTGAAGACTCGCTAAACGAAGCACTGGACAAAATCGCTGAGCTTAGAGCTAGATACCAGAACATCCAAGTTCAGGACCGCGGAAAGCGCTTCAACACGGACCTACTTGAAGCAATCGAGCTTGGCTTTTTGTTTGACTTATCTGATGTTCTCGTGATGACAGCCCGTGAAAGACGCGAGTCTCGCGGCGGGCACTTCCGCGAAGACTACGAGACCAGAAACGACGAGAAATTCATGGTTCACTCCATGGCTTACAAGCTAGATAAGAAACCAGAAAGGCCCGGAGAAGATATCCGCGTTGACTGGAAACCTGTGACCATAACCAACTACCCGCCGATGGAGCGTAAGTACTAATGGCTGAAGATATCAAAGAAATTGCTGAGGTTCCAAGCTTTACTGTAACTCTCATGGTTCGTCGTTACGACCCAGAGGTAAGCGAAGAAGTGAAGTGGGTTGACTACGACGTGACCGTTTACGGCACTGACCGAGTGCTGGATGCTCTGCACAAGATCAAGTGGGAAATCGACGGTTCGCTCACGTTCCGAAGGTCATGTGCTCACGGAGTTTGTGGCTCTGACGCCATGCGCATCAACGGTAGAAATCGTCTTGCCTGCAAGACCTTGATCAAAGACCTGGACATAACCCAGCCAATTTACGTCGAGCCAATCAAGGGTCTTGCGGTTGAGAAGGATTTAGTTGTAAACATGGAGCCTTTTTACAAGGCTTACCGCGATATCAACCCTTTCCTGATTGCAACCGATAAGCCAGAAAAAGAGCGTATCCAGTCCCCCGAAGACAGAGCCCGATTTGAAGACACCACAAAGTGCATTTTGTGTGCCGCCTGTACTACGAGCTGTCCGGTGTTTTGGACTGACGGTCAGTACTTCGGCCCTGCTGCTATCGTCAACGCTCACCGATTCATCTTTGACTCCCGCGACGAGGGTGCCGAGGTAAGACTTGACATACTGAACGATAAAGAAGGTGTCTGGCGCTGCCGCACGACTTTTAACTGCACCGAAGCTTGCCCAAGAGGCATCCAGGTCACAAAGGCTATTGCCGAAGTAAAACAGGCAATCCTGAGGGGTCGAGCATAATGATTAGCCGCCGCGGAGTACTTGCCTCGGCAGTTGGCGTCACTGCGGTAGCGGCACTTACCGCCTGCTCACCGGAAGTGACCAATCTATCTAGCACCCCGACACCTACTGAACCTGCAACCGCGACTCCAGTTGCCGTTTGCAAGACCAGCGATATTCCAGTGGGCTCCGGGAAAAAATTTGATGTCGACGGTGTGCAAATTTTAATTACTCAACCCAGAGCCGATGAATTCCGCGGCTTTAGCGCGATTTGCACTCACGCCGGATATGTAATGAACAACGTTGCGAACTCCGAAATCAAGTGCGACAACCACGGGGCTCGCTACAGCGCAGAGGATGGTTCGGTTTTATCTGGTCCTGCACCTCGCGCACTTGGCAAGGTAAACGTCATTGTTGAAGGTGACCAAATCCTGGTGAGCTTTTAGTGCCGAGTAAAACCGGCCTTGAAATTGCATCAATCAACGTAAACGGCGTCAGAGCGGCTTTTCGAAACGGGATGGGCGACTGGCTAAAAAAATCAACTGCCCAAATTCTTGCCCTTCAAGAAGTTAGAGCTAGCTATCGAGATCTTGCGGATCTTTTTGATTCCCATGGCGGGCTGGCTGAATCAGGTGGGAAGTGGCACATCCTTCACGATGAGGCATCAGCCAAGGGTCGGGCTGGAGTAGCTCTGGTTAGTCAGATTCCATTTGTTTCTTCAAGTAAAAATTTGGGTGCTAAAGAGTTTGACTCGGCCGGTCGCTGGCTCGAGGGCGTTTATGAAGTGAGTGGAAAAAAGATTACTGTCGTGAGTTGCTATGTGCACTCCGGTGAAGTTGATACTCCAAAACAAGTAGAGAAGTACAAATTCTTGGAAGCCATGCAAGCAAGAATGGCCAAACTTCAAAAATCTGGAGATCACGCATTAGTAGTTGGCGATCTGAACGTAGGTCACACCGAACTGGACATTAAGAACTGGAAAGGTAACGTCAAAAACGCTGGCTTCCTGCCTGAGGAGCGCGCATACTTTGACACCCTGATGCAAAAACAAGGTTGGGTAGACATCGGCCGATCCACCCACCCGAATATCCAGGGTCCCTATACCTGGTGGTCCTTCAGGGGCAAAGCTTTTGACACCGATGCCGGTTGGAGGATTGACTACCATCTTGCAACCCCCGCACTCGCAGCGGTGGCTGGAGATTACAAAGTTCACAAAGCAAAAAGCTATGACTCGCGGTGGAGCGACCATTCTCCGGTGACTGTGGTTTACGCTATCTAGGGTGAGCACGAAAAAGCCAAATCTTCTAAGCGGAATGCAGCCTTCGGCTGATTCGCTTCACCTTGGAAATTACCTGGGGGCTCTGACCAACTGGGTCAAAATGCAAGATGAATTCAACGCCTATTACATGATTGTTGACCTGCACGCAATCACCGTGCCTCAAGACCCTAAACAACTAAGGGATAACACCCGCCGAACTGCCGCGCAATACTTGGCGGCTGGAATTGACCCAGAAAAATCTGCACTGTTTGTTCAGTCGCACGTTCCAGCTCACGCTCAGCTTGCTTGGGTAATGAATTGCATAACCGGTTTTGGTGAAGCATCTCGCATGACTCAGTTCAAGGACAAGTCGCAAAAGGCCGGAACCGACAGCGCATCGGTTGGGTTATTCACCTACCCGATTCTTCAGGCAGCGGACATACTTCTTTATCAACCTAAGAAAGTTCCTGTTGGTGAAGATCAAAGACAGCACCTGGAGCTAACCCGTGATTTGGCGATGCGCTTCAACACTCGCTTCGGTCAGACCTTCACTGTCCCGGAAGCACATATCCTGAAAGAAACTGCAAAGATTTTTGACCTACAAAACCCAACCGCGAAGATGTCAAAGTCCAACGAGGCTAAGGGCACCATCAACATCATGGATGACTCTGCCAAGACTGCAAAGAAAATCAAGAGTGCCGTCACTGACTTAGACGGTGATATTAGCTTTGACCCTGAGAACAAGCCAGGGGTGTCTAACTTGCTTGGAATTTACTCTGCCGTTTCTGGCAACTCAATTGAAAAGTTAGTTTCTGAGCTTTCTGGCAAGGGCTACGGTGACCTGAAAACTTCCGTTTCCGATGCTGTGCTTTCAGTTATCGAACCGATTCGCCAAAGAGCCGAGGAGCTCCTAGCTGACGAAGCTGAGCTGGACCGCCTTCTTGGCCTAGGAGCTGACCGCGCCAGTGCTCAAGCCGAGCAGACTTTGGCCGCTGTTTACGAGAAAATCGGCTTTCTTCCTAGGAAATAGCTGGGAGCTTCGGAAATAAATAGGCGCCCGTTGTGGTTTTCTGTAAGGATAGAAAAGCAACAACGTTCTTCGGGGTCAGTGAAAATCTGAGCCGGCGGTATAGCCCGCGACCCGAATCAAGTGTCTAAGACGCTTTTTTCGGTTGATTTGGTGAAATTCCAGAGCCGACGGTTAAAGTCCGGATGGGAGAAGAACTTAGGGCTGGTCCTTGGCATTTTTTGCCAACTGGATTAGCTCTAGTTTGACTTCCCCGCCCCCGAAGTTCGCCAGATGAACTACAGGCAAGGGCACTTTGGAAAAGCTAAGCATTCAAGACGCGATGACTCGCGCTCTTAAGCTTGCCCTTGAAGGTCCAGCCCAAGGCGTTAATCCACAAGTTGGAGCCGTGATTTTGAACTCCCAAGGTGAAGTCATTGGCGAAGGGTTCCACAAAGGTTCCGGCACACCTCACGCTGAAGTGATGGCTTTGGAAAAAGCCCTAGCTGGTAAGAAAAAACTTGCAGCAGGCGCAATCGCAGTAGTTTCTCTCGAGCCTTGCAACCACACCGGTAAAACTGGACCGTGTGCTCAAGCTCTAATTGATGCGGGCATCTCGAAAGTGGTTTTTGCATCCAGTGATCCAGGAGATTCCTCAAGCGGCGGAGCAGAAACACTCCGTGCTGCCGGAATTGATGTTGAATCCGGATTACTTTCTGATGTAGCTGATCACCAGTTGCGAGTTTGGCTAACCTCAGCCAAATCCAAGCGTCCGTTTGTGACTTTGAAGTGGGCAAGTAGTTTGGATGGCAGAGCAGCTGCCGAAGATGGCAGTAGTAAGTGGATTAGCGGATCCGATTCCAGAGCCGACGCGCACCTTAGAAGATCTGAAGTAGATGCCATTTTGGTCGGAACCGGTACTGCACTAATTGACGACCCTGAACTCACGGCTAGAAAACCGGATGGCTCGTTTTATCCGACTCAGCCGCTTCGAGTCGTTCTCGGGGAAAGAGATCTTCCGTCTACTCTTCGAGTTTTCAATGAGGATGCTGAAACTATGGTCCTAAAGACACAGTCCATACACGGTGCACTTGAAGAGCTTTACACAAGGGGCGTAAAGCACGTATTTGTCGAAGGTGGCCCAACCCTTGCAAGCCGTTTTGTTCAGATGGATTTGGTCGATGAATTCGTCGTGTATCTAGCGCCTAAGTTGCTTGGAGGCGACAAACTGGCAATCGGTTCGATAGATGTTCCGTCAATTGACCAGGCCAAAGACCTAGAAATTTTTGAAGTAAAGCAATTGGGCAAGGATGTCCTAATTGTGGCCAAACCAGCAGAAAGAAACTGATGTTTACTGGAATAGTCGAAGAACTTGGAAGCGTTGCAAGGGTTGAAACCCTAGACGACAGCATTCGACTGCAAATCAAGGGTGACCTGGTTCGAACTGATCTGTCTCAAGGTGAGTCCGTTTCGGTAAACGGAGTCTGTCTAACCGCCGCGGAAATCACTGATGATGGCTTTATTGCCGACGTGATGGCTGAGACGCTAAATCATTCAAGTCTCAGCGGTATTGCGGAAGGTGACGTGGTCAATCTAGAACGGGCCATGTCAGGGGCGGGAAGATTTGGTGGGCACGTTGTTCAAGGACACGTCGACGGTGTCGCCGAAATAATCTCTCGTGAGCCAAGTGCAAACTGGGAAGTAGTGAAGGTAAGAATCCCTCATGACCTTTCAAGGTACGTAGTTCACAAAGGCTCAATCACCTTCGACGGCGTATCGCTAACCGTGAACGACATAACAGACGACGTAGTTTCTTTAAGCCTGATCCCTGAGACATTGAGGCTTACAACTCTCGGCCACAAAAAAGTCGGGGAAAAGCTAAACGTTGAGGCAGATATTTTGGCGAAGCACATTGAAAAACTAATAGAAGCAAGGAGTCAAGTATGAAGCTGGCAACAGTAGAGCAAGCACTCGAGACACTAAAAGCTGGCAAGCCGGTACTGGTAGTTGACCACCGAAATCGCGAGAACGAAGGGGATGCCATTATGGCAGCCCAGTTCGCTTCGCCCGAATGGATATCGTGGATGGTAAAGCACACCTCTGGTTTCTTGTGCGCGCCGATGTCTGAGTCTCTAGCCAACCGGCTTGAACTTCCGTTGATGACTAACAACAACCAGGACCGCTACCGAACCCAGTACACAGTCTCGGTGGATGCAGCCGCTGGTGTGACCACTGGAATTAGTGCAAGTGACCGTGCCGAAACTCTTCGAGTCTTGGCTAACCCCGAGTCAAAACCTGCTCACTTGATTCGCCCAGGTCACGTTATTCCACTGCGTGCTCATCCAGATGGAGTGTTTGGAAGACCCGGCCACACCGAAGCTACCGTTGATTTGCTAAAGCTTGCTGGGCTAATCCCAGTTGGAGTTATCGCCGAAATGGTCTCCGAAAACGGTGAAATGATGCGACTTCCAGAACTTCTGGAAGTTGGGGGAAAGGAAGGTTTGCCAGTAATAAGCATTGGACAGATTTTTGACTTTCGTGAACTTGCTGAAGCTATTCCAAGCGATGACACAGTTCAGCGTATTCGTTTCGAAGCTGAGGCAATGATGCCCTCAACCCATGGAAACTTTAAACTTCGTGGCTACTATGACACCCGAACTACCGCCGAGCACGTCGCGATAATTGCTGGTAACCCAACTGGAGAAAATGTCCTGGTTCGGCTGCACAGCGAATGCATAACAGGTGAGGCCTTTGGGTCAAAGAAGTGTGAGTGTGGTCCACAACTTGACTACGCTCTTGACCGAATAGCAAGCGATCCCGAGGGTGGAGTGGTGATTTACCTTAGAGGCCAAGAGGGTCGAGGAATCGGTCTTTTGAACAAGCTGAAGGCCTACGCTTTGCAAGATCAAGGTATGGACACGGTTGAAGCTAACCTGGCGCTCGGTCTTCCCAGTGAGGCCCGTGAGTATGGTGCTGCGGTTTCCATGCTTAGCGATCTTGGGATCAAAAGTGTGCGCCTGATGAGTAACAACCCAGCCAAGATTGACGCGCTTGAAATGGCAGGGATTGCAGTGAACGAATATGTGCCAATCGTGGTGGGCCAAGAAGAAGAGAACGCGGGCTATCTAGAAACCAAGAGAGAAAAGATGGGTCACATCTTGCCGGAGGTTGAACGTCGTGAGTTCTAATGGAGCACCAAAACTTACAATCGATGCCAGTGGTTTGAAAGTGACCATTGTTGCAACCAGTTGGCACACCGTCATTACCGATGGGTTGCTAGCCGGTGCCGAGAAGGCACTAAGGGCTGCTGGAAACAACGACTACAAAGTCGTTCGTGTTCCAGGCGCCTTCGAGCTTCCACTTGCTGCCCAGCAAGCAATCAAGCATGGAGCTGAGGTTGTTATTGCTCTTGGAGTTGTGATCCAAGGCGACACCCCTCACTTCGAATATGTTTGTGAGGCGGCAACTGATGGGTTGACTAGGGTGCAGCTGGACACATCGGTGCCAATTGGCTTTGGTGTTTTAACGGTTGCAACTGAGAAGCAAGGGCTTGACCGGGCAGGTCTTCCGGGATCCAAAGAAGATAAGGGTGCCGAGGCAGTTGAAGCAGCAGTGCTGATGAAGCGCTTATCCTTTTAAGTAAGGACTTAAAGGAGAATTGAAATGCTTGAACTTGCTGGAATACTGAAATCTTTCTTAGTGGTTTTGCACCTGGTCGGACTATCCGCTTTGCTTGGTGGCTTCCTTGTTCAGATCAAGGCTATGCGTGCTAAGACGGCTGAAATACTTCCTGCCATGGTCCACGGCGCTTGGACTTCCCTACTAACTGGAATTTTGCTTGTAGGGGTTCGCGAGTGGGAGCTAGCCATGGGCGGCGGTGAAGCCTTAGATCACAGCAAAATAGCAATCAAGGTGGTTGTGGTTTTGATAATCGTGACTTTGGTGATGCTAAAGCGCAAACAGAAGCCTGTTTCTGGAGCTCTTCTTGGCACAATTGGCGGACTCACTTTACTAAACGTGGTTCTTGCCGTTTTCTGGTAAAAAGCCTCAAAATATCTAGTGCCAAGGCGTCAAAGAGCTTTGCTTGTTAGCCTTGAGTAATGCCAACTCAGATACTTGCTGCCCCGAAGCTTGGCAATACCCGAGTAACCGGTAAGGAGCAGTTCTACACTCCGCAATTACTTGCCCATCAGCTAGTCGACTTAGTTGAAGCCGAGCTTGGCCCCTTAAAGGGCAAGATTGTTTTGGAACCAGCCGGTGGCACCGGGGCTTTTATCGACGCAGTAAATGTTCGGAGCATAGAAAAAGTAATAAGTTTTGACATCGAACCCCTTCATCCTCAGGTGGCGTCTGGAAGTTTCCTCGAGCAACAAATTGGTCTGGAAGGACTAATCACCATCTCAAATCCCCCCTTTGGAAGAAATAATTCTTTGAGCATTCCGTTTTTCAACCATGCGGCAGCTTTTAGCGATGCCATATGCTTCATAGTTCCAAGATCATGGAGAAAGTGGTCGGTTATCAATCGACTAGATTCAAACTTCGAACTTTCCATCGACAAGGATTTAGACATTGACTACGTTGACAGTGAAGGCAATCTAATCTCAGCCCAGAGTCGACTTGCCACCTGCTTTCAAATTTGGAAAAGAACCAGCACACCTAGACTCCCAATGCGGATAAGGGATATGGGCGTTATCGAGAAAGTATCGCCTGAGAAAGCTGATGTTTCCCTGACTATCTTTGGCTACGGTTGCGGGAAGCTTAAGACCGAATTCAAGCCTGTGCCCAACACCACTCAGCTTTTCTTGACACTAAAACACCCCGAGGCACTTACAGCTTTGCAAAAAGTTAATTACTCAAGGTTTTATAAAAACACCGCATATACCGAAGCGCTTTCGCTCCAAGAGATTAATTACCTCTTGAACGAGGAAATCTTTGGTGACCCGATGATTGAAGGATATAGCAAATGAGCATGGCAGGCAGAGGCAGGAACCTAGCTCCCAAAGATACGGGACCCAAGGCGAAGTTCAATCAACTAACTCCGTATCTGCTCGAACATAAGGGGCCGCTAGTCGTTGCGGTCGTGCTGTCTCTTATCGGCGCCGGTGTCAGCCTTGCCCAACCACTGGTAGTTGGCCAGATCATTACAGCAGTTCAAGAAGGTCAAGACGTCGGTCAACTTGCTGCAATTTTGGTGGCCATCATTTTTGGAGCTGGCGTTGCAAGCGGCTTTATGTATTACGTTCTGGCTAAGGCAGGCGAAGGAGTTGTCCTCTCGGCCAGGAGCAAGCTAGCGGTTCGGCTTCTAAAACTCCCGATTCTGGAATACGACCTAAGAAGAACAGGGGACTTGGTTTCTAGGGTGGGCTCAGACACCACTTTGCTAAGGGCAGTGCTTACTCAGGGACTGATTGATGCCGCTGGAGGTGTGCTGATATTCGTTGGGGCAATAATCGCCATGGCATTTATCGATCCGTTCCTATTGCTTCTAACCCTCGGAATGATTTCTGTAGCGGTTGTTTCAATCGTCATTTCAGCTCGTCAAATTCGCTCAGCAACTACCAAGGCCCAGCAACGAGTCGGTGACATGGCAGCTTCGGTAGAAAGAGCGCTATCAGCGGTTAGGACCATTCGTGCTGCCAGGGCCGAGTCACGTGAGACTGAAGGAATAAGTAATGATGCTAACGAGGCATACGTTCAAGGTATAAAAATTGCCAAGATCAATGCCCTAATTTCTCCGATAGCCGGCATTGCCTCCAACTCAGCATTTATCGTTGTGCTGGGTGTTGGTGGCTTTCGAGTTGCATCCGGAGAAACCTCGGTTGCGAACCTGGTCACGTTTATTCTTCTAATGTTTTTGATGATCAGACCTTTGGGTCAAGCCTTTGGCGCTTACAGCTCTGTAATGAGCGCATTGGGTGCACTTGCTCGCATCGAAGAAATACTGAAGCTGCCGCTCGAAGAGACAGCTCAGGAGTCTGCTCAAATAACTAAACCTAAAAAAACCGAAAATGCAATTGAGTTTAAAAAGGTTAGCTTTCGTTATCCATCGACCGAAGATTTTCGCGATGGCAAGCCTGTAATTGACAACGTGAGTTTCAAGATAAAAATGGGCGATCGAGTTGCCCTAGTTGGACCCTCTGGTTCTGGAAAGTCAACAATTCTTTCCTTGATTGAAAGATTCTACGAACCTGATTCCGGTGAGATTCTCCTAGAGGGGGTTCCGGTTCGTCAGCTTTCCCGAGACACTCTTAGATCCCAGATCGGCTACGTCGAGCAAGAAGCCCCGGTCTTGGCTGGAACAATCCGCGATAACTTGTTGATTGGTTCCCCAGACGCAACCGATGCCGACCTCAAGTCTGTGCTTAGTCAAGTGAATCTAACCTCCGTGCTAAAGCGAGATAAGCGCGGACTTGACGCGGAAGTTGGCGAGGCTGGAATTATGCTCTCCGGAGGAGAGCGCCAGCGCCTAGCTATCGCCAGAGCGCTTTTGGTAGCGCCACCAATTCTGCTGCTTGATGAGTCAACCTCAGCCCTAGATGGCCTGAACGAGCAACGCATGCGAGAAGCCATCGATGCTGTTGCTCAAGGTAGAACCATGATTGTCATCGCCCACCGTCTATCAACGGTGGTGGACAGTGATCAGATTATTGTTCTAGATCAAGGAAAGGTGATTGGCACTGGAACCCACAGCCAATTGGTCAAATCCACACCTCTTTACAAGCAACTTGCCAAGCAACAGCTCCTGCTCTGATCTCGAAGGTTTTCAAAGAGCTAGGCTCTAACTCATGGACTACCCACTACTTCAAGGCCTAGACCCGCTAAACCGAGAAACAGCTGTAGCTCTCGACCAAGCAGATGAACTGGCACCATTCCGCAGTGAGTTTGTGATTCGAGATGAAAGCTTGTGCTACCTAGATGGAAACTCACTGGGTAGGTTGCCAAAGGCAACTGTTGAAAAGATGAATCATTTTCTGACCGAGGAGTGGGGAACTGAACTAGTTGACGGTTGGAGTCACTGGATTGACGAAGCTCAACCGGCCGGAGATCTTTTGGGTCGTGCAACTCTTGGAGCCGCTGCTGGCCAGGTTTTAGTTTGTGACACAACCAGTGTGAACCTGTATCAACTCTGCGTTGCGGCAATCAACGCAAGACCTGGGCGCAAGACAATAATTGTGGACTCCTCCAACTTCCCAACCGACCGATACGTCGTTCAAGGAATCGCCAAACAGTTTGGTCTAAATCTAATCACCCTAGACACTGATGGCTCAGGTGGACCTGGGGCAGTAAAAGTCGACTCCGAGAATGAACTAATGACGGCAGAGCTGCTCAAGCCTTTCCTCACTGATGACCTTGCAATGGTGACACTTCAGGCAGTCAACTACCGCTCGGGGGCAAGACCAAACATCAAAGCCATAACTGATCTGGTTCGTTCCTTCGGAGGACTTGTGGTGTGGGATGCGGCGCATGCCGGTGGGTCAGTTGAGTTGGATTTTGATAACAATGGTGTTGATTTAGCTATCGGTTGCACCTACAAATACGGAAACTCAGGACCGGGCTCTCCTGCCTGGTTGTACGTCCGCAAAGAATTACAGTCCCAGCTTCAGGTCCCAATCCAAGGCTGGTTTGCCCAGGAAGACCAGTTCATAATGGGGCCGGTCTTTGAAAGAAACCTTGGCATTCGAGGATTTCAAATCGCTAGCCCGTCAATCATTGGGATTCGAGGCGTCCAGGCCAGCTACGAAATGATTGAGCGAGCTGGAATTGCCCGAATTGCCAAGAAAGCAGCGCTTGGAACCGAGCTCATGATTGCCCTGTTCGACGCCTGGCTTGCTCCACTGGGTTTCAAGCTTCTTACCCCGCGAGACCACAATCTTCGAGGAGGACACATTACCCTGGGACACCCAGAGGCTAAGCGCATTGCGGCAGCTCTAAGGAAATACGCCCAAGTGGTTCCTGACTACCGAATGCCAAACTCTATTCGACTGGCGATTTCACCTCTTCCGACGACGTATACCGAAGTGTTTGATGGCTTTGCCAGAATCAAGGATTCAGTCGAGAAAAAAGATTATGAAAAAATTCAAGAAAGTGGAAACAGGGTTACCTAAATGAACGAAAACCATGCGAAGTCAGTGACATACACAAGCTATCTAAAAGTTGATGAGCTGTTAAATCTGCAATCACCACTCTCCGATGGGCCTGAGCATGACGAGATGCTGTTTATAACTATTCATCAGGTTTATGAACTTTGGTTCAAGCAGATTCTCCACGAAACAGCCGCACTTCAGCTAACGCTCGAAGCCGGCAATACTCATCGTTCGCTTTCGTTGTTGGGACGCATTCGCACCATTATGAAAACTTGCGTTGCTCAACTAGACATTCTTGAAACCATGACTCCCCTGCAGTTCAACTCTTTTAGAGGAAGACTAAGTTCTGCCTCCGGTTTCCAATCGGCCCAGTTTCGTGAACTTGAAGCTGTTCTTGGAAGAAGAGACCAGGCGGGCTCAGACGCGAAGCCTGGAACGGGAATGTCAATAGCCGCTCACTTGGTTCCTGGATCGGCTGCAAGAATCAGGGTCGAGAATGCGATGAACCGTCCAAGTGTTTACGACTCGGCCCTGAAGTATTTTGCTTCCCGGGGACACGCCATCCCGAACGACGTTCTCAATCGAGATGTTGCCTTGGGCTATGAGCAAAATGAACTAGTTCAAGACGCCCTGCTTGATGCCCATAGATACGATCCAGAATCCAACATGGTTGGTGAGGCCCTAGTGGATTTGGACGAGGGGCTGCAGGAATGGCGCTACCGACACGTAAAAATGGTGGAAAGAACAATTGGGGCCAAGATTGGCTCTGGCGGGTCATCCGGTGCTGGATACCTCGCTAGCACCCTGTTTCAACCGGTATTTGCAGACCTTTGGGCTATCCGCTCTAAGTTCTAGGAGCTAGCGCGGTCCACGACATTTTTTACCAGCATGGCTCGGGTCAAAGGTCCGACCCCTCCAGGATTTGGCGATAAGTAGCCGGCAACTGCCATAACCCCTGGGTCAACATCTCCTACCAAAGTAGAAATTCCGTCTTTTTGAATTCGTGAAATTCCTACATCTAAGACAGCAGCTCCTGGTTTGACCCAGTCAGGCTTTACGAAATGTGCAACTCCAACTGCTGCAATCACTATGTCTGCTCTTTTAACGGCGGATGGAATGTCCTGGCTTCCAGAGTGCAGCAGTGTAACTGTTGCATCAATTGATTTTCGAGTTAGTAATAGTCCCAGCGGACGACCAACCGTGATACCTCTTCCGATAAGCGCAACTTGCTTGCCGGCAAGCTCAACGTCGTAGCGGCGAAGGAGTTCCACAATTCCTGCAGGTGTGCAAGGAAGCGGTGAAGTCATTTCACCTGAAACATTCAGCACTAACTTTCCAAGATTGATTGGGTGAAGACCGTCTGCATCCTTGGCTGGATCGATTGCCTCTAGAAGCTCGTTGGTCTCGATACCAAGCGGTAACGGAAGCTGAACTATATACCCGGTGACTTCAGGGGAGTTATTCAGCTCAGCTACTGCTTTAAAGATGTCGGCCTTTGACGCACTAGCTGGTAAATCAATTCGAATCGACTTCACACCAACTTCAGCACAGTCTCTATGCTTCCCAGAAACATATGAGTGTGAAGCTGGATCGTCCCCGACCAGTAAAGTTCCAAGACCTGGGGTGATGCCAGCTTGTCTTAGTTTGGTGACCCGCTCTGCAAGTTCTAACTTGATAGTCTTGGCAGTTGCCCTTCCATCAAGGAGTATCGCGCTCACGAGCTACCAGTTTTCTAATCCCGAATAAAGCGGGAACTGATCGGTGAGCTTGCGAACACGTGCCTTTAGGGCCTCAACATCAGGTGATGGAAGCAATACCTGGGCAATAATTTCGGCAACTTCAGTGAACTCGGTTGGCCCAAACCCTCTGGTTGCCAGTGCTGGCGTACCGATGCGAACGCCCGATGTCACAAGTGGTGGGCGAGGGTCATTTGGCACAGAGTTGCGATTCACTGTGATTCCAACCTCGTGGAGCAAGTTCTCTGTTGTGATTCCATCGATTGGAGCGTTTCGAAGATCCACTAGCACCAGGTGAACATCCGTTCCTCCAGTCAAGATCGATACCCCATTGGCTTTCACATCGGCGTGAACCAACCGCTCAGCGATGATCCTGGCACCTTCGATTGTGCGCTGCTGGCGCTCTTTGAATTCTTCACCCATTGCAGCTTTGAAGGCAACAGCCTTGGCTGCAATCACGTGCATGAGCGGTCCACCCTGCTGGCCCGGGAAAACTCCAGAATCAACTTTCTTGGCAAGCTCGGCCTTGGACAAAATCAAACCTGACCTTGGACCGGCAAGAGTTTTGTGGACGGTAGTTGAAACAACATCAGCGTAAGGAACTGGAGAAGGGTGGAGTCCGGCGGCAACCAGTCCTGCAAAATGTGCCATGTCAACCCAAAGTTTTGCTCCAACTTCATCGGCAATAGATCTAAAGGCCGCAAAATCCAGATGACGCGAATACGCTGACCAACCCGCAATCAAAACTTGCGGCTTTGTTTCAATCGCTCTAGCACGAACGATATCCATGTCCACCAGATTTGTGTCGGGGTCTAACTCGTAAGAGTGTGCGTCGTACATCTGTCCTGAGAAGTTCAACCTCATACCGTGGGTAAGATGCCCTCCGTGGGCTAGTTCAAGACCAAGAATTCGATCGCCGGGCTTAGCAAGTGCCATCATCAACGCTGCATTTGCGGTCGCGCCAGAATGTGGCTGAACGTTGGCATGCTCAGCCCCAAAAAGTTCTTTAGCTCGGTCGCGAGCTAAGTTCTCGGCTATGTCCACTGCTTCACAGCCACCGTAGTAGCGCTTGCCGGGGTATCCCTCAGCGTACTTGTTCGTAAGAACTGACCCTTGGGCCTCTAAAACTCCACGAGAGACAAAGTTCTCCGACGCAATCATCTCAAGTGTGTGGCGCTGACGATCAAGCTCCTGCTGCAACACCGCAGCTATTTCTGGGTCTGTTTCGCTCAGTGGCTTGCTAAAGGTCGAGGGTAGTTTGCTCTCGCTCATCCGGGGCTCCTTAAAAATGTAACTCGTAAAGATGGCCCAGGCGCACGACCAATTGTCTCTTCGCTCCCCGATGGCAATCCATCTTTTAGCGCCAGTTGCGATGATTTGAGCCTACCAGCCTGACATCAAAGGCACTTTCAACACGTTGCCCTTCGTCAGAAGGACAGCACTCCCGGTACGCCACGTCGTGCGACAACTAAACCGGATACCAAGCCAAATAGCCCCAGAGCCAAAAGCCCCGCCAACAGTCCGTTCCCTCCAAGGTTGGGTTCAGAACTCTGATTTGGAATCGTGATGCTTTGTGCGGCCTGGGGTAAGGAACTAGCAGGTGGCGAACTGTTGACAATGAAATCTTCTCGGGACTCCGGATTGTCGTCAGACAGAGGGGGTTGAGTAACATCCGTTGTTATCGCCGCGGGAGGTTCACCTAGTTGGAGCTCCTTCAGGGCTGAATAATTTTCATCTTCCTTACCTGAGGTTGGAGTTGGTTCTGGAGTTGGGTTTGGTTCCGGAGTTGGGGTCGGTTCCGGAGTTGGAGTTGGTTCCGGAGTTGGAGTTGGTTCCGGAGTTGGTTCTGGTGTTGGTTCTGGTGTTGGTTCTGGAGTTGGAGTTGGATCGGGAGTTGGGGTCGGTTCCGGAGTCGGTTCTGGAGTTGGTGTTGGTTCCGGAGTCGGTTCTGGAGTTGGTGTTGGTTCCGGAGTCGGTTCTGGAGTTGGTGTTGGTTCCGGAGTCGGTTCTGGAGTTGGTGTTGGTTCTGGAGTTGGACTAGGAGTCGGTGTTGGTTCTGGTGTTGGACTAG
>CAEZVM010000001.1_pt1 | contig 63898 bp, 51 predicted proteins | sample 7264751 | NCBI WGS metagenome assembly CAEZVM01 (sample SAMEA6813857, study PRJEB35770) | uncultured Rhodoluna sp. | biome: Freshwater; feature: Freshwater reservoir; material: water | place: Czech Republic | collected 2017-05-23 | depth 0.5m m | reverse complement strand
ATCCACTGCAGTTTTGGCAGTTCGCAGAAAGTTCGAAACACTCACTCCAGGGATCTCCACTGGGTACTGCATTGCCAAAAATAGTCCAGCGCGTGCTCGCTCATCGACTGACATCTCCAGCACGTTCTCGCCGTCGAGCAGAATCTCACCTTGAGTCACTTGATATTTCGGGTGACCAGCGATTGAGTAGGCAAGGGTCGACTTACCTGAGCCGTTTGGGCCCATAACTGCATGGGTCTCCCCGCTTTTTATCACAAGGTCAACTCCGCGCAGAATTTCTTTGGTGCCTTGCTCGGTCTCAACCGATACGTGTAGGTTCCTAATTTCCAGTGTCGCCATTTAATTACTCCGTGTCCTTGTCATATTCAATAAAAATTTCACCATTATCGATGAGCACTTCGTAAACCGCTACCGGTTCGTAGGCTGGAAGACTAAGTGGCTCGCCGGTGTCAAGTGAAAACTTTGCTCCATGAGCCCAGCACTCGATTGTCTCGTCATCGACGAAGCCTTCACTGAGCGAAATCTCGCCGTGCGAACATTTGTCAGCTATGGCCTTGAACTCACCTTTTTTGGTGTGCACTAGCGCAATAGCATCTTCCCCGATTTTTACGCGAAGCGCTTTGCCTGGTGCAACATCTTCGACTTTGCAAATCTTAATGGCCATCAGCTCGCGCTCCTCTCCAGCTCTAGTTCAATTGATTCAGCCAGCCTAAGCTCAAGTTCAGGAACACCAATTTGCTGAACTACTTCCATAAGAAATCCGCGGACCACAAGTCTTCTTGCCTCTAGTTCGGGTAAACCGCGAGCCTGGAGGTAAAAAAGCTGCTCATCGTCAAAGCGACCCGATGCGCTAGCGTGGCCGGCACCTTGTATCTGGCCGGTTTCGATCTCAAGATTTGGCACCGAGTCAGCTCTTGCACCGTCAGTCAACAGTAGATTCCGGTTTAGTTCATAAGTATCGGTACCTTCGGCCTCGGCTCGAATTAGTACGTCGCCCACCCAAACTGTGTGTGCATTTTTCCCCTGCAATGCGCCCTTGTAGGTAACTCTGGATTTGCAATTGGGGGTGGCGTGATCTACAAAGATTCGATGCTCGAGATATTGGCCAGCGTCGGCAAAGTACAGTCCATAAAGTGCGGCATCTCCACCGGCAGCTCCAAAATAGGCCGAAGGTGTCATGCGAACAACCGATCCACCTAGTGTCACCATGATGTGTTTAAGAGTCGAATTCTTCCCAAGCATCGCGTACTGAGCCCCGTTGTGTATCGAACCATCGTTCCAGTCCTGGATACTGACAACTGTAAGTTTTGCTTCATCTTCGAGAAAGAATTCAATGTTTTCTGACAAGGTAGCGTCGCCGCGGTGGTCGATAATCACAACTGCATCTGATCCTCGCTTGGCCTCCACAATCATGTGTAGAGCGGCAGGATCAGTATTGACTGATGTGATTGCAACACTACTCTGCGCTGAACCAATTACCGACCCAGGAATAGACACCAAATATGCGGCCTTTGCCGCTTCCCAGCCAGCGGCTGCGACTCGATCCTCCGGAAGGCCGGCGGCACCAAATAGCTTGTGTGTGGAGTCAATCCAGGAAACCTCAACACCCTCTGCGAGTTTTGCTTCAATGTCACCAGAGAACTCATCCAAACCAGGTTGATCAAGCCCACCAAGGCGATCAGCGGTTATGTATCTCCACTGCTCTTCCCTGGTAGAGATCTCGGCAAAATCGGCCAGAACCGAAGATTTTAATCTCTCGGATCGGGTTTGAATCGGGACGCCGAAGCCATGGCTGTGCTCTGACAGCCCGTGTTGAGCTGTCTTGGTCGCCTCTCCCACTAGCCGACAGCCCCTTCCATCTGCATCTCGATTAGTTTGTTTAGCTCAAGTGCATACTCCATCGGCAGTTCCTTGGCGATTGGTTCAATGAAGCCACGAACAATCATTGCCATCGCCTCGTCTTCAGGCATACCGCGTGACTGAAGATAGAACAGCTGTTCTTCGCTAACTCTGGACACAGTTGCTTCGTGGCCCATGGACACGTCGTCTTCACGCACGTCTACGGCTGGGTATGTGTCGGATCGTGAAATCGTGTCCACAAGCAATGCGTCACAGCGAACTGTGTTTGCGCTGTGGTGTGCCCCAGGGTTTACGCGAATCTCTCCACGGTAAGAAGTTCTTCCGCCGCCGCGAGCAATGGACTTGGAAACAATTGACGAAGATGTGTATGGGGCTAAGTGAATCATCTTGGCACCGGCGTCTTGATGCTGACCTTCACCGGCAAACGCTACTGAAAGTGTCTCACCACGTGCATGCTCCCCCGCCAGAATTACTGATGGGTACTTCATTGTAACCTTCGAACCGATGTTGCCATCGATCCACTCCATGGTGGCGCCCTCATGTGCGATGGCACGCTTGGTGACTAGGTTGTAAACGTTGTTCGACCAGTTCTGAATTGTGGTGTATCTAACGCGCGCACCTTTTTTAACAATGATTTCAACTACAGCCGAGTGCAGTGAGTCTGACTTGTAGACCGGAGCGGTGCAACCTTCGATGTAATGAACGTAAGAATCCTCGTCCGCAATAATCAGGGTTCGTTCGAACTGACCCATGTTCTCGGTGTTGATTCTGAAATAGGCCTGTAGAGGGATTTCTACCTGTACGCCCTTTGGGACGTAGACAAACGACCCCCCCGACCATACCGATGTGTTCAATGCGGCAAACTTGTTATCGCCGGCAGGAATTACGGTACCGAAGTATTCCTTAAAGATTTCAGGGTGTTCTTTTAGGGCAGTGTCGGTGTCTAGGAAAAGGACTCCCTTCTTCTCCAGTTCTTCGTTTATCTGGTGATAAACAACTTCGGACTCGTACTGAGCAGCAACTCCAGCCACTAGACGCTGGCGCTCTGCCTCTGGGATTCCTAGCTTCTCATAGGTGTTCTTAATCTCCTCAGGCAGATCTTCCCAACTCTGTGCCTGGCGCTCAGTAGAGCGAACAAAGTACTTGATGTTGTCAAAGTCAATTCCAGATAAGTCCGCGCCCCATGCCGGCATCGGCTTCTTTAGAAAGTACTCGTAGCCCTTGAGCCTACGGTCAAGCATCCACTGGGGTTCGGATTTTAGGTTCGAGATGTCACGAACTACATCCTCGCTGATACCGCGCTTGGCGGTTGCGCCGGCGTCGTTTCCGTCTGACCAGCCGTATTCGTAAGTACCGAGGCTGTCAAGTTCTGGCCGTTCGATGATGTTCTCAGTCATGTAGACCCCTTAGGTAAGTTGTGCTGACCAGTACAACCCGCCTTCAAGCTGCGGAATTCCCGCACGAAAATCATGCGAAACTTGTAGTGTCTTCAAAGTTTACCAACATTGCCCTAGCTAGGCGTGATAGAGAGATGTCAGGGAGTTATATGACGCTGATTAGGGCCATTTTCTCCCCCGAGAGACTCAAGGTCTATGCCATAGCATCACTAGCAAGCCAAATAATGATTGTGGTGACCGGAGGCTTGGTCCGACTAACCGGTTCAGGCCTAGGTTGCCCAACCTGGCCGAGGTGCACAGAAGACTCGTTTGTCACGGTCCCTGAAATGGGCTGGCACGGGATCATCGAATTCGGCAACAGGCTCTTAACTTTTGTGCTTGTTATCATCGCCCTGCTGACCTTTATCGTAGTGCGACGGACTTCAAAGAGCCTCCGCTTTGGACTTACCTGGCCAGCACTGCTACTGGGCCTTGGAATTATTGCTCAAGCCCTGCTAGGTGGCTTAACAGTGCTCACTGGCCTGAATTCCTGGGTTGTGGGAGCTCACTTCCTTCTTTCGGGAGTCCTGATCTCCATAGCAGCAGTGTTGACGTGGAGAGTGTATTCACCTGAGCATTCCCCCATTAGCTATTGGGCTGTTAATCTTTCCTGGCCCATTTTTGTTGTGGGCTGGGCTGCAGTAGTTGTTGGAGTCGTTGTCACGGGTGCCGGTCCTCATGCGGGCGATGCCGCCACACCTAGAAACGGATTTGATCTAGAAGTTTGGCAGCACTACCACTCATATCCGGCTTACCTAATGACGCTTTTGATTGCTGTAGCTTTTTTCTTAACAGCGGCTAGCCTTCAATCTTCACGCTTATCTAACCCAGCATATATATCCCTCGGATCACTACTGTTGGTTTCTGTCATGCAGGCGATACTTGGAGTGGTGCAGTCAAACCTAGGGGTTCCTGCTCTTATGGCGGGGGCACACATGTTTGGTGCGGCAGTGATTATTGCATTTTTGACATTTCAGTTGCTTGCACTGCGTTCGAGGTATCAAAGATTTGGTCGAAACTAAATGGCCAGAATGTTCTGGTTCCGGCGAGACCGGAGACTCCAAGACAACGTGGCACTAAATGGGTGTGCGAGTGCTGCCATCAAAGATGGCGACAAGAGTGTTTTACCCGTCTTTTGGTATAACGACAAGGAGTTTTTGTCACTGAGTGGAGTCCGTCAGCACTCACTGGTTGAGTCTTTAAAAGCTCTTGACGAGTCAACAGCTAGAAGCCTGCAGGTGGTCTCCGATGACACAATGTCTTCTCTTGTTGATTTGGCTATCAAACAAGGAGTTAGGCATGTGCATGCCACAGAAAGCTTCGACCCTGAGGGCATTGCAGAACAAAGAGTTCTGGCCGCCAAACTTAAGGGTGCCGGCATTGAGCTGGTATTGGAAGATTCCTATTACGCGGTGAAACCTGGCACCGTGCACAAGCCATCGGATGGAACCGCTTACCGGGTTTACACTCCATTTTTTCGAGCCTGGTTCGACGCAGGATGGCTGGAGCCAGCAGAGCTTACAGAGGGTTTTATTTGGACAGAGCGAAGCGGTGAGAGCTTAATCCCCATGCCTACTTCTGAGGCTAGCTTTCGAGTTCGTGCCGGCGAAGCTTTTGCCTTGGCGACCTTTTCCAGATTCCAAGATCGAGCGCTAGATCAGTACTCCGAAGATCGCAATCGAGCCGATCTGTCGGGGACTTCTCACCTGTCTCATGCTTTGGCGCATGGCGAAATTCATCCCAGAACTTTACTCGCTCGGCTTTCGGGCACCGAAGGTCACAACGTCTTTCGGAAGGAAATAGCTTGGCGAGAGTTCTATGCCGACGTGCTCTATAGAAATCCACACACTCTAGATGATTACTACGAGCCACGGTTTAGGAACATGCGATACGATTCCGGGGCTTCTGCTCAGAAAAAGCTTGAGCGTTGGAAAACTGGGACCACCGGATTCCCTATGGTCGATGCCGGGATGAGGCAGTTAAAATTGACCGGCTGGATGCATAATCGGGTAAGGATGATCGTGGCGTCTTTTCTGGTCAAGGATTTGCATCTTGAGTGGCAACAAGGGGCCAATTGGTTTGAAGAGAACCTTTCTGACTTTGATCCTGCCTCGAACTCGCATGGTTGGCAGTGGACAGCAGGTTGCGGCACCGACGCCTCTCCGTATTACAGGGTCTTCAACCCAATTCTTCAAGGTTACAAATTTGATCCAGAGGGAAACTATGTTCGCAAGTACATTCCAGAACTCAGACACCTAGAAGGTATTGAGGTACATGAACCTTGGTTGATAGTAGACGGACTGACACATGGCTACCCCGAGCCAATGCTTGACCATAAGGCTGAGAGGGATGAGTCGCTGGCTCGGTTAGAGGAAATTAAAATAAAGTAGTGGGTCAATTGCGATTGCCACAAACAGCACCGTTAGGTAACTGATTGAACCATGAAAAAGTCTCATTGGGCTCTTTATCTCGCTCGAGAGTGACTGTCGATAGAGACGATACGACTCCGAAATGAACCAGATTCCTGCAGCGATTGCAGTTAATGAGTAGATCAGTCCCATGGAGGCTATTGGAATCAGTAGTAGTGTGGACGTCACGAGAGCCCAGGCGTACAGAATAATCTGAACCCCAACGGTCCTGTTGTTTCTCACCACCGGGAGCATCGGAACTCCGGCCTTCGCGTAGTCCTCCTTGTACCGAAGTGACAGCGGCCAGTAGTGCGGAGGGGTCCAAAGAAAGATTATTAGAAACAGAATCCAAGCAGCAGCCGACAGTTCCCCGGTCACCGCCGCCCAGCCAATTAGAACTGGCATTGAGCCTGCGGCTCCACCCCAGACAATGTTCTGCGGAGTGCGACGCTTTAGTAGCAGCGTGTAGATAAAGACGTAAAACAATATTGCTGCCAGAGATAGAGCCGCAGCCAGGAGGTTCACCAAAACGGCTAGCCAGACTACCGACAGCACTCCAAGTCCCCATGCAAAAACGTAGGCCTCTGTCTTGGTGAGCTCCCCTGTTGCAAGCGGTCTTGCTTTGGTTCGACCCATAATCTTGTCGATGTCTGCATCGATGTAGCAATTGAAGGAGTTTGCACTTCCGGCGCTCAAGGCCCCGCCAATGATAGTGGCCACCATAAGCCAAATATCCGGAATGCCTCGTTGGGCCAATATCATGGTGGGCACAGTGGACACCAGCAGTAGCTCAATAACCCGAGGCTTCGTCAGCTCAAAGAAGGCCTTAGCTTTGCGCCCAAAACTCCTGCGCTCAGGCGTTAGATTTGGGGCTTGTGTGCTCATGGTTTAGCTCAAGTCTAAGCTGATTCCTAGACCGCCCCGGTCCTAAATAGGGCTTAGGCAATGTGTGTAAAGTGGGAGCTATAAGCGGCTTCAATGCTTTGGCAGGGATTCCGCAGCAACACTTTTAGCTGTGCAGCGTGGCCAGCTACTCAATTTTTAGGCTCGGGCCGCGTTAAGAAAAGGAATCAGAAAACTAGTGAGTGAATTTACTTGGACCGAGCTAGACACCCAGGCGGTAGACACTGCCCGTGTATTGGCCGCGGATGCAGTTGAGAAAGTTGGAAATGGCCACCCAGGCACGGCAATTAGCCTGGCTCCGGTGGCACACCTATTGTTTCAGAAGGTAATGCGTCACGACCCGGAGAATCCGAACTGGATAGGGCGAGATCGATTCATTCTCAGTGTTGGTCACTCATCGATTACGCTTTACAACCAGTTGTTTCTTGCAGGCTACGGACTAGAACTCGAAGATCTCAAGGCACTTCGCACTTGGGACTCGCTGACTCCTGGCCACCCAGAGTACGGTCACACCAAGGGTGTTGAGATAACCACTGGGCCTCTAGGGCAAGGGCTAGCCTCCGCGGTTGGGTTCGCATACGCAGCCAGGTTTGAAAGGGGACTTTTTGACCCTAGCTCACCCCAGGGCCAAAGCCCATTTGATCACTTCATCTTCTGCATCGCAGGCGATGGGGACATGCAGGAAGGCATTACTGCCGAAGCATCTTCGCTAGCGGGCCATCAACAGCTCGGAAATCTAATTGTGCTGTATGACTCGAACCAGATTTCAATTGAGCACGACACCAAGATTGCCTTCACCGAAAACCTAGAGGACCGTTACCGCGCCTACGGATGGCACGTTCAGGTTGTTGACTGGAAAAAGACCGGAAGCTACATCGAGGATGTTCGAGAGTTATACGAGGCAATTCAGACGGCAAAAGTTGTGACCGACAAGCCGTCGTTGATTACAATCCGCACCATTATTGGATACCCATCTCCAAATAAGCAAAACACAGGAAAAATCCACGGGTCAGCTCTCGGTGAAGCGGAACTGGTTGGTCTAAAGCAGGCCTTGGGGTTCGACCCAGCCCACAGCTTCGTAGTCGCACCTGAAGTTTTGGATTACACCAGGGCGGTAGTGGTTCGAGGCCAAGAAGAGAAATCCGTTTGGGAGAAATCTTTCGATTCCTGGGCCAAGGCAAACCCAACAGCGAAACAACTATTCGATCGCCTAGAAAATGGAAAAGCTCCAGCCGATTTACTGTCAGCACTTCCCCAGTTCGAATTTGGGACTGAAGTGTCTACTAGAGCGGCCTCTGGAAAAGTCCTGAACGAAATCGCAAAGATTATGCCGGAACTTTGGGGCGGGTCGGCCGACCTGGCCGAATCCAATAACACCACAATCACTGGTGCTAAGTCCTTTGCCCCGTCAGAACATTCAACCAATGAGTGGACCGCTGATCGTTATGGACGTGTGCTGCACTTTGGAATTCGCGAGCACGCAATGGGGGCCATTCTCAATGGAATTGCTCTACACGGCAAGACAAGATCGTACGGTGGAACCTTCTTAATATTCAGCGACTACATGAGGCCAGCTATTCGCCTTGCGGCATTGATGAAGGTGCCATCCATTTTTGTTTGGACCCACGACTCGGTTGCGCTTGGGGAAGATGGGCCAACTCACCAGCCGATTGAGCAATTAGCAACATTGCGAGCAATTCCTGGGCTAGATGTAGTCAGACCAGCAGACGCTAACGAGGTCGCACACTGCTGGAAGAAGATCTTGGATCGCCGTCTTGGACCCGCTGGAATCGCACTAACCAGGCAGAACATCCCAGTGTTCGATCGATTGCAAGCTGACTCGACAGGGGTTACATACGCCTCTGCAGCAGAGGCCGAGAATGGTGCTTACGTTCTAGCAGAGGCATCCAGTGGATCACCACAACTGATTCTGATAGCCACCGGTTCGGAAGTGCAGTTAGCGGTAGCGGCCAGATTGGAGCTTGAAGCAAACGGCATCCCCACTCGTGTGGTCTCGGCTCCATGTCTTGAGTGGTTTGAAGAGCAACCGGCTTCATACCGCGAGGCTGTCTTACCAAGCAGTATCAGAAATCGCGTTTCAGTGGAGGCGGGATTAGCTCTTGGCTGGGCAAAGTACGTCGCGGATGGTTCGAGCGTTTCAATCGAACACTTTGGGGCATCGGCGGATTACAAGACTCTGTTTGCAAAATTCGGCATGACGACCAACGCCGTGGTCCAGGCGGCCAACGCACTTCTGAAGGGATAGCAATGACTTCTCCGCTAAACAAGCTAAAAGAAGCCGGCGTGAGCATCTGGTTGGATGATTTATCGAGGGAGCGCCTGGAATCTGGCTCGTTGCTGGAACTCATCTCAACTAGAGCAGTTTCAGGAGTCACTACTAATCCCACAATTTTTGCGGGAGCTTTTTCCAATGGAGCGGCCTACGCAAAACAGTTGGCTAGCCTTGCAGCTCGAGGTGCAAGTGCTGATGAGGCCATCTTTGAAGCCACTACAGACGATGTTAGGGCGGCATGCGATGTTTTCAAAGAGGTATATAGCGCGACCTCAGGAGTAGATGGCAGGGTATCAATAGAAGTCGAGCCTAGCTTTGCTCTTGATACAGATAAAACCGTTGCGCAGGCAAAGGCGCTTTTCCAGGCCGTGGGCCGCGAAAACGTGATGATAAAAATACCCGCCACTATTCCAGGTCTTGCAGCGATCACTGCGGTGATTGCCTCCGGGATCTCAGTAAACGTGACTTTGATTTTCTCCCTAGACCGCTACAAATTAGTTATAGAGGCATTTATGGAAGGGGTTCGTCAAGCTCAGGCCAACGGTCACGATTTACACAAGATTCATTCGGTTGCATCGTTTTTTGTTTCGCGCGTAGATTCTGAAATTGATAAAAGACTAGATGCCATCGGCGGCGAAAAAGCTACGGCCCTTAAATCCAAAGCCGCGCTTGCTAATGCACGGCTTGCATACCAGCTGTTTGAAACAGAATTCAGCAAATCTGACTGGACGGCACTTGCAGCAGCTGGAGCCCAAGCTCAAAGACCTCTAATGGCTTCGACTGGAGTCAAAGACCCGTCACTCCCTGACACTTTGTACGTGACTGAGCTTGTGGCTCCTCACGTCGTGAACACTATGCCCGAAAAAACCATGGAAGCGGTGTTTGACCATGGCGTGATTGACGGTGATACGATCTCAAGAAACTATGAGTTGGCGAAGTCGATTCTTGCTGAAATCGAAGCGCTTGGCATCTCCTATCAAGAAGTTGTTAACCTGTTGGAGCAAGAAGGCATCGACAAGTTTGTGACTTCTTGGAATGAACTTGTAGCAACCGTATCAAATGCTCTTCAAGGCAATAGATGACACTTCAGGTGGTGCTCTCGGGTGCAGCCGCCATTGCAGCGAAGCAGAACATCGAGTCTTTAGTCAAAGATAAAGTGGCATCCAGACTCTTTTCAATAGACCCGACATTATGGGGAACAGACGCCGAGTCCGAGGCAGCAATCAGGTTGGGTTGGGTAGCAGCGGCAGAAGAGTCTTTGAAGCTGGTGGCCGAAGTCACTGATCTTAGAGCCCAACTAGTGAGCCAAGGTTTGTCTCGCGTTGTCCTCTGCGGCATGGGCGGATCATCGCTAGCTCCTGAGGTTATAAGCAGAACTCTCGGTTTAGATTTGGTGGTCTTGGACTCAACGGACCCCGCTCAGGTGCAGCTAGCGCTGAGTAAAGACCTTGCAAAGACAGTCGTCGTAGTGTCATCGAAGTCAGGTTCCACCGTTGAAACGGATTCGCAGAAAAGAAACTTCGAGCAAGCGTTTCTCGAGTCGGACATTGCACCAACCGATCGGATCTTTATTGTCACCGATCCAGATTCTCCAATGCACAAACAGGCAATCCAGGATGGATACCGAGTGTTCCTAGCGAACCCGATGGTGGGAGGGCGCTACTCAGCTCTCACGGCCTTTGGAGTGGTGCCCTCGATTCTTGCAGGTGCTGATATGACCGAAATTCTCGACAGCGCAGTCGCAGCTTCAAAGATTCTTAGCATAGACAACGAAACGAACCCGGGCCTGTTACTTGGTGCGGCAATGGCCAAATCAAGATCACATTCTGGTGCCAAGGACAAACTTGGCATCTTTTCGAACGGCACCCCAATTGTTGGTTTTGGGGACTGGGTGGAGCAATTGATAGCTGAGTCAACTGGAAAATTGGAACGTGGTGTGTTACCAGTGATTCTAGACAGCAACTCAGTACAAGCAAGCCAATCCATGGATGATGTGCTGATTGTGGAGCTTGCCAATGATGCAACAGATTCAAATTTTGAGGTTTCTATTTCTGGTGAGCTAGGTGCGCAGATAATTCTCTGGGAAGTGGCGACCGTTGTGGCGTCGAGACTTCTTGGAGTAAACCCATTTGACCAACCGGATGTTGAATCAGCAAAACTTGCCGCGCGTGCTTTACTAGAGTCCCCCTCCGACTCAAGACAATTCTCGATTAAGGACCAAGGAATTGATATTGACTCTGAGGGATTCGAGCTGACAGGGAGCGATTTATCAAGCAGCCTTCATCAGCTAATTTCACTTGCCAAGGCAGATAGCTACTTCTCGATACAGTGCTACCTAAATCGACATACTCTGCCCGAAGCCGCAGAACTGCAAAGTCTTCTTCAACTGAAAACTGGCAGACCAACTACTTTTGGATGGGGACCAAGATTCTTGCACTCAACCGGGCAATATCACAAAGGAGGGCCAAACCAAGGAGTGTTTCTCCAAATTGTCTCAGGAGCTCAAGATGACCTCTCAATCCCGGGGCGCCGTTTTGGTTATCGCCAATTGATTGATTCTCAATCCAGCGGTGATGCCAGGGTTCTCGGTGAAAAAGGCTCCCCTGTATTGATTCTGAAGCTGCAGGACCCTAAACCTGGCCTAAAACGTTTGATTGATATGCTGGCTTAGAGATGTCTAAATCAGAGACATTCAAAAATCCACTTCGGGATCCAGACGATAATCGCTTGAATCGTATAGCTGGTCCCTCGGGGCTGGTCATATTTGGTGTCACTGGAGACCTGTCCCGCAAGAAACTCATGCCTGCGGTCTACGATCTAGCCAACAGAGGCCTGCTCCCGCCAGGTTTTGGGCTAGTTGGTTTTGCTCGAAGAGAGTGGAAGGATCAAGACTTTGAAAATGTTGTACATGATTCCGTTCGTGAATATGCCCGAACTCCATGGTCAGAGGATGTTTGGAATCAACTAGCCAGTGGAATTAGATTTGTTGCGGGTGATTTTGATGACGATGCCGCCTTTGACAGATTAAGAGAAACCATTGAGCTATTAGACACCCAACGTGGCACCAATGGCAATCACGCTTTTTATCTTGCCATACCGCCAAAATCCTTCCCTCTAGTGACCAAGCAGCTTTCTCGATCCGGGTTGGCCGATGGTAAACCCAACACTTTCCGTCGAGTGGTTATTGAAAAACCCTTTGGTTCCAATCTTGAAACAGCTCGTGAACTGAATAGGGCTGTTGGCAAAGTCTTCCCCCAAGACTCCGTCTTCCGCATAGATCACTACTTAGGTAAGGAGACGGTTCAGAATATTCTTGCGTTGCGATTTGCAAATCAGTTATACGAACCAATTTGGAATGCGAACTATATCGATCACGTCCAGATTACGATGGCCGAGGACATTGGTGTTGGGGGTCGTGCAGGCTACTACGACGGCATAGGCGCTGCTCGTGATGTGATTCAAAATCACCTACTGCAACTTCTGGCGCTTACGGCCATGGAAGAGCCCACTACTTTCGCCGCCAGCGATCTTCGTGCAGAGAAGGAGAAGGTTTTAGCCGCTGTCAGAATCCCGGCAGATCTAGCAAGACATACTGCCCGAGGGCAGTATCTTGGCGGCTGGCAAGGCGGCGAGCAGGTCACCGGCTATCTCGATGAGGACGGCATTAGTAAAGAATCCGTCACCGAAACCTATGCTGCGCTACGTCTGGATGTTGACTCTCCACGCTGGAGCGGTGTCCCATTTTATCTTCGCGCTGGCAAGCGCCTCGGCCGACGAGTGACAGAAATTGCAGTGGTTCTGAAAGATGCCCCGCAACAACTTTTCGATCATCGCCAGACCTCAACCCTTGGCCCTAATGCGATCGTGATTCGCGTTCAGCCCGACGAGGGTATAACCATAAGATTCGGATCCAAAGTTCCAGGTCCAGGTATGCAAGTTCGCGACGTGACGATGGACTTTGGCTATGGCCACTCGTTTACTGAGGACTCTCCTGAAGCCTATGAAAGACTGATACTGGATGTATTGCTAGGGGATCCGCCACTTTTTCCCCGCCACGAAGAAGTCGAGCTTTCTTGGAAGATCCTCGATCCCATTGAGCAATACTGGGCAGACAGCGGTAGGCCAGATAGCTATCTGCCCGGCTCTTGGGGACCCAAATCTGCGGAAGCCATGATGGAAATTGATGGTAGAAGCTGGAGACGTCCATGATCGTTGAGATCTCAAACACTACTGTCAGTAAGATTTCCAGGTCCCTAATACAACTTCGTGAGCAAGGAGGGGCTGTAGCGCTTGGTCGCGTTTTGACATTGGTGATTCAGACAGATCCTGAAAATGCCGAACGCGCAATTGATGCTGCAAACGGCGCCTCTCGAGAGCATCCCTCCAGAATCATTGTGCTCATCGATTCACCTCAGCAAGCCGAGGCGAGGCTGGATGCTGAAATTCGCGTAGGAGGCGATGCCGGAGCATCGGAGGTCATAATCCTTAAGCCCTATGGTGCGGCAGCGGGATATCCGCAGTCGCTCGTGATGGGTCTACTGTTGCCTGATGCCCCCGTTGTTGCTTGGTGGCCAGGTAGTGCTCCGACTGTGTTATCGCAGTCACCTATCGGAAAGATTGCAACAAGAAGAATTACTGACGCAGCGAGTCAGGCGAATCCAACAGCCTTCCTTGGTGCCTTGGCAAAGTCATACGCCCCCGGGGACAGCGATTTCGCTTGGACGCGGCTCACTCTCTGGAGGGCCCAACTAGCTGCAATACTTGATCAACCGCCCTACGAGCCGGTCACATCTGTCGAATTGATTGGCGACTTGGCAAATCCAAGCGTCGTGCTGTTGGCGGCGTGGCTGCGATTGCAGCTCAAATGCGAAGTCAGCACGAAACATCGTCCTGACAGCCTTGGGGTAAAGGCGGTTTACCTTGTCCGACTTCACCGTGCGGATAGTGCAATTGAGGTTCTTCGAGATCAATCTGACATCGCCGTCTTGTCACAAACCAACCAACCACCAAAGGAGTTGTCTTTGCCTGTCCGCTCCTTGCGAGATTGCCTCGCGGAGGACTTGAGACGTTTGGATCCCGATTTGGCTTTCGAAAAAGTAGTTGTCGAGGGCCTTGAACTTCTAAATCAGGACATGGAATGAATCTCGACATAAGAACAGGTTTTGCATCCTCGGGGCTACTGGCGACCACGGCCGCAATGGACCTCTCTGAGAGCCTGAAGGATTACCTGGCAAGACAAGACGAGGTAAACCTCGTCCTTACAGGCGGGACAGTTGGAAACTTGATGTTGGAAGCCCTTTCCGCCGAGCTTGTAAAAGTTGATTTATCAAAACTTCAATTGTGGTGGGGAGATGAGAGATTCGTCCAAAAGGATAGCCAAGACAGAAATTTTGTACAGGCTGAGAAACTCCTTCTTTCAAGACTCACGATTCCGAAGGAAAACCTTCACCAAATGCCTTCTTCAGAAACTCTGAGTCTAGATCAAGCCGCAGCGCAGTTTGCTAATGAGATTGAGTTGGTTGCTCCTTTGTTTGACATAGTTCTTCTGGGTATGGGGGCCGACGCTCACGTTGCGTCACTTTTTCCGGAACTGGAAGGACACTCCTTTGGAGATTGGGTAATCGCGCAGGACCGCTCCCCTAAACCACCAAAGGACAGAATCTCTCTAAGCTACAAGGCACTGTGCAGCGCATCAGAGGTTTGGTTCTTAGTCGCGGGCGCCGACAAAGCACAGGCTGTTAAGCGCGTATTTGCGGGAGAAGATCTACCTGCTGCGAAAGTTTCGGGCCAAAAAATAACTAAGTGGTACCTGGATCAGGCAGCAGCCTCGGAGACTACTTTTTAGAAACCTTTTTGGTGACCTTCTTGGTTGCTAGCTTTGCGGTTTTCTTGACGACCGTCTTTTTGTTTGTGGCCTTTGCAACGGGCTTTGCGGGAGACTTTGACCCTTTTTTGATGACCTTTTTGGTCAATGGCTTTGCCACAGTCTTAGATGATTTCTTCGCGGCCGGCTTTGCAGCTTTTAGCGTTGCCGCCTTTTTCACGACTGGCTTCTGAACTATTTTCGACACCTTCGCGGGCTTTACAGCCCTGGCGGCTGCGGCTTTTGCTGCAGCGATCTTTGCGGCCGCAGTCTTAGCAACAGCGAGCTTGGCTTGCTTGGTCGCTTCTTGAGCTAGTTTGGTCCGCCTGTCCCTAATTGAGGTAAGTGCTTCGTCTAGCAAAGCCTTGGCTTCATCTGCAGTTCGTCTTTCCTTGACATAAGCCAGATGTGTCTTGTACGGCTCGTGCTTAGCAATTTCGGGAGGAGCCTTCTTGTCTTGCCCGGCCGGCATTCCGCAGTTTGGGCAATCAATCATCACGGGAATTTCACTCGGGTCGATGTGGGCTGCGAACATCGGCTCTTGGACGTGACCGTTTATACAGTAGTAGCTGCGCTGTACCCGCTCGGATTTGAAGCCTCGGTACTGCTCGCCCATAGGCCCGGCACCGACGCGAGACCCCCTGATTGCTGAACCACCGCTAGCCAATGTAGTCCCCTAGAATCCAAATCTTGTGAAAAGGCCAAGTCCGATAATTGTTGAGATCCAGACAAGTCCCAAGATTATGGTGATTCGGTTCAAGTTTCGCTCAGCAACACCAGAGGAGGCCATGGTCGAAGTGACACCGCCTCCAAACATGTCAGAAAGCCCACCACCGCGCCCTTTGTGCAGAAGGATCATCAGTATCAGCAACAAGCTAGTGATAGCAAGAAGCACCTGCAGGGCGATTTGAATAGCTGCCATTATTTTACCTGTTCTGTTTTTGGTACTAGACGATTATAAGGTGACATGCTTCTGAAAGCGGCAGATACCGGTGAATTCATCGATATCTAGGCTCGCTCCACCGACCAAGACACCATCAACCTCTTCTGAAGCCAGGAATCCCGCTACATTCGAGCTCTTGACCGATCCGCCGTACAAAATTCTTGTGGCCGAGGACACCTCTATCGAGACTTGCTCGCTGATTGATTGTCTAAGCTTTTTGGCGACCTCGGCGGCCTGCTCTGACGTGGCTACTTTCCCTGTTCCGATAGCCCAAACCGGCTCGTATGCCACAACAAACTCATTTACCTCTTTGTGTCCCGCTAGAGCCGCAGTTAGTTGCCTAATCGGCACAGCAGCCGCACCCTGCTCCTCCAGCTCTTCCAGAGTCTCTCCAACACATATGACTGGAACTAGGTTGTGTTTAAAGCAGGCCGCTACTTTTGCTTGGATGTCCTCGTCAGTCTCATTGTGGTGCTGACGGCGCTCCGAATGGCCTACAATAACGTATTTGACGGCAAGCTTTTTTAGAAAGGCCCCTGACACTTCTCCGGTGTAGGCACCGGAATCAAACTTTGAAAGATCTTGGGCCCCAAGAACCAAGGGAAGCTTGTCGGCTTCGATGAGAGTCTGCACACTTCGCAGATCCGTGTACGGCGGGAAGACCGAAACCTCTACTTTGTCGAAATCATGGCTCACGTCCTTAAGAGCCCAGGAGAGCTTCTGAACCAATGCGATTGCTTGCTGATGATCAAGATTCATCTTCCAGTTGCCAGCTATCAGTGGCTTACGCTCGCTCAATTTAGTACCTCCAGGCCTGGCAAATTCTTTCCTTCTAAGTATTCAAGACTAGCTCCGCCACCAGTGGAAATATGACTAAAGTCGCTATCTTCGAACCCGAGTGCTCTAACAGCAGCAGCCGAGTCACCACCACCCACAACACTTAATCCATCCATCTGGCTAAGCGCTCTTGCCACAGATTGAGTGCCGCTTGCGAACCTCTCAAATTCAAATACACCCATCGGTCCATTCCAGAAACAGATCTTCGAGTTAGCAACCACTTCAGCAAACCGAACCTCGGACTCGGGCCCTATGTCTAGACCAATGGCCTTATCGCCAAATCGAGTCTGTGCCAAGTCTTCGATAGCAGCTATCTCAATCTCAGCATCGGCGGCGAACTTGCTTGCCATTCGAATGTCTGTGGGCAGAACTATGTTCACCCCAAGCTGCTTGGCCTGATCAAGGTAGCCCTGCACGACGGAAATCTGATCTTCTTCTAGCAAACTAGCCGCCACATTTATGCCCTTTGCAGCCAGGAACGTGAACACCATTCCCCCACCAATAACCAAGTTATCTACTTTAGGCAGCAGAGATCCGATAACGCCAAGTTTGTCTGAGACCTTGGATCCCCCAAGAACAACAGTAAAGGGCTTTCTAGTTGATGAACTTAGTTCAGCGAGAACTTGAACTTCCCTCTCGACAAGTAGACCAGCGGCTGAGGGCAAAAGTTTCGCCAGTTCATATACGCTAGCTTGCCTGCGATGCACAACTCCGAAACCATCGCTAACAAACACATCAGCGAGTGCTGCCAGTTTGGTTGCAAACTCCTTCCTTATCGTCTCGTCTTTGCTGGTCTCGGCGCTGTTGAACCTGAGGTTTTCAATTAGCGCAACCGACCCTGGCAATAGGGTCTCAGCCAATTTCCTAGCTTGCTCCCCAATAGTGTCGCCCGCGAAACCAACGTCCTGACCGAGCAGTTCCGCTAGCCTGATGCCAACCATGCGCAAGGAAAGATCATCAACGACTTTGCCTTCCGGCCTTCCAAGGTGTGAGCAGATTAGAACACTCGTGCCGCTATCTAAGAGGCGTCGAATTGTAGGAACAGCGGCAAGAATTCGACCATCGTCAGCAATTTTCCCATCCTGAAATGGCACGTTGAAGTCGCAGCGCAGCAGCACGCGCTTACCGGCCAGATTGCCGAGGTCGGGAATTGTTCTCAAGGTGTTTAGAGCTTATTCGCTACCAAAACGGTCAAGTCAACCAGGCGGTTTGAGTAGCCCCATTCGTTGTCGTACCATGAGCTAATTTTCACTGTCTGGTCTATCACTTTTACAAGTCCGGCGTCAAAGATTGAAGAGTGTGGGTCGGAGACAATGTCGGATGAAACAATCTCGTCCTCGGTGTATTTCAGAATTCCCTTCAGCGAACCCTCCGCTGCATTCTTATACGCTGCCTTAATCTGTTCAACGGTGACCTTCGATTTCGAAAGCAGAGTTAAATCCGTGATTGAGCCTGTTGGAACGGGAACTCTAAAAGCATAGCCATCAAGTTTGCCTTTGAGTTCTGGGAGAACCAAGCCAATGGCTTTCGCCGCACCGGTTGAAGAAGGAACGATATTTATTCCTGCCGCCCGTGCCCGCCTAAGGTCTGAGTGGGGACCATCCTGAAGGTTCTGATCCGCTGTGTAAGCGTGAACTGTTGTCATCAGCCCGTTTTCAATTCCAAATTCATCGTTGAAGACCTTGGCTAACGGTGCAAGACAGTTGGTGGTGCAGGAAGCGTTCGAGATAATGTGATGGTTGGCAGGGTCGTAAAGATGCTCGTTTACTCCAATGACGAAAGTGGCATCCTCTCCAGTGGCAGGTGCTGAAATGAGTACCTTTTTGGCTCCAGCTTCAATGTGCTTTATGGCGTCTTTGGCGTCGGTGAAACGGCCAGTTGACTCAATGACTATGTCGACACCACGATCACCCCATCCCAAGTCTGCGGGATCCCGTTGGGCCAAGACTTCGATTTTGTAGTCGCCGACCATAATGTTCTGACCCTCAACACGAACCTCTGCATCTAGGCGCCCCATGACGGAGTCATATTTGAGTAGATGGGCCAGTGCCTTTGGATCCGAAAGATCGTTAACAGCAACGATTTGAAGGTCAGTTCCTTTGGCGAGTTCTGCCCGAAGGTAGTTTCTTCCGATGCGACCGAAGCCGTTGATTCCCACTTTAACTGACATGTTCTTGCCCTTCCCTAGGCGCAGACGGCGCGGATACTAAAAATTAGATCCACGCGCCCTTGGGTGGACCAGCTCTGCTTAGACTAGCAGTAAGCCATTGGTTTGGTCTCGGGCTGCCTTAAAACGAGCCTGGACATCGCCCCAGGCAACAATTTTCCAAAACGCTGTGACGTAGTCTGCCTTGACGTTCTGATAATCCAAGTAGAACGCGTGCTCCCACATGTCCAGCATTAATAATGGAATTGAAGCGGCCACAAGATTTCCCTGCTGGTCGTAAAGCTGTTCGATGATCAGGCGCTGCCCCAGAGTGTCCCAAGCCAAGATTGACCAACCTGAACCTTGAATACCCATCGCGGTGGCAGTGAAGTGCGAGCGGAAGGCATCGAAGCTTCCAAAAAATTCGTCGATTGCAGCAGCTAGCTCGCCGGTTGGTTTGTCTCCCCCATCAGGGCTAAGGTTCTTCCAAAAAATCGAGTGATTCACATGTCCACCCAAGTTAAAGGCAAGGTCCTTCTGCAGTTTGTTTATCCAAGTCAGGTCATTTTTCTCTCGAGCTTCTGCCATTAAGTCGAGAGCTGAGTTAGCTCCAGAAACATAAGCCGCGTGATGCTTGTCGTGGTGCAATTGCATGATACGGCCCGAAATGTGCGGCTCTAGCGCTGCGTAGTCATATTCAAGGTCTGGAAGTGAGTAGTTAGCCATCTGGTTTCCTTTTGTAGAGGTCTAGTTCTATTATGCGTTTATTCTCGAGTTATTAGTCGTTCTCGAGGTCATCCGGTAAAAATGCGTCTGTACCCTCTATCCCTAAGTCTTCGGCCTTCTTGTCGGCCATTGATAGCAGTCTTCTAATTCTTCCCGCAACCGCATCTTTAGTCATGGGTGGGTTTGCTAGACGACCCAGCTCATCCAGGCTGGCCTGCTTGTGCTTTAGCCTTAGTTGTCCGGCGTACTTCAGGTGATCCGGGACGTCTTCACCGAGAATTTCTATGGCCCTTTGAACCCTAGCGCCGGCAGCCACCGCTGCCTGTGCCGACCTTCGTAAGTTTGCATCGTCAAAATTTGCCAGCCGATTAGCAGTCGCGCGAACTTCTCGACGGAGCCGGAGCTCCTCCCACTTCAAAAGCTGTCCATGAGCACCCATTTGGGTAAGCATTGCACTGATGGCATCACCGTCTCTAATCACAACACGAAAAACACCACGAACCTCACGTGGTTTAGCCACAATTCCAAGTCTTCTGGCAACGCCAACTAGCGCCATTGCAACTTCATTTCCCGGCGCTGTGACTTCAAGGGCAGCCGAGCGACCAGGGTCAGTCAATGACCCGTGAGCTAAGAACGCTCCACGCCAGACGGCCTGAGCTTCCCCAATCGAGCCAGTGACGAGAGCCGCAGGAAGTCCTCGAGCTGGCCTTCCTCTGCTATCTACCAGACCAGTTTGTCGCGCCAGCACTTCGCCCTGGCCTAGAACTCGGACTTGATAACGGTTGGTCTTTCGAATCCCACCCGCTGAAATAACTGCAAGTTCACTGTCGCAACCAAAAAGCTCGGATAAGTCCTTCCGGATTCTCCTTGCCACTTGAGCCGAGTCAAGCTCAACCTCAATAACTACCTTCCCGGAGACCAAGTGCAGTCCGCCGGCGAGTCTCAGAACGGTTGCAAGTTCGGCTGCCCGAACAGAGTTCTTTGCAATGTCAATTCTTGCAAGCTCATCTTTGATGTCGGCTGTAAGTGCCAATGTGCTACTCCTTACCAAGGTCGCGGTGCCTGACCGTGACCGTAATCTCGTTATTTCCCGAAAGTAGTTCCGCAAGCTTTGTACTAACAGCCACTGACCGGTGTTTACCTCCAGTACATCCGACTGCGATAGTTGCGTAATGCTTGTTCTCGCGCAGGTAGCCTTCGAGAACTGGCTGCAGCGCTTTGAGGTAGCTTTCAATGAATTCCATGGCGCCGGTTTGCCCAAGGACATACTCGCTTACCTGCGAATCAAGCCCTGTAAAGGGACGGAGCTTATCGTTCCAAAAAGGATTTGGAAGAAACCTAGCGTCTGCCACGTTATCAGCATCGGCAGGGATTCCATATTTATATCCAAAGCTCATTACTGTTAGCTGGAGCTTAACTGTAGAGTCCACCGAAAAATGCTCAGCAGTCTTGGTTGATAGCTGGTGCACATTCAGATCCGAGGTATCAATCACGACATCTGCAGATTCCCTAAGGGCTAGCAAGCGCTTGCGCTCCTCAGCGATGCCGTCGAGAATTGTGCCATCGCCCTGAAGCGGGTGTGGTCTTCGAACCTGCTCAAACCTGCGCACCAAAGTCGAGTCATTGGCCTCTAAATAGACCACTCGCACTGAAACTGCCTTTCCCCCAAGCAAGCTAATGTTTTCTTCAAGTTCAGCGAAGAACTCTCCACCTCGAACGTCGATAACCACGGCTAGCCTTGGCACCGGTGTTTTGGTGATGGTGAACAGATCTGCCATTGGGCCAAGCATCTGCGGCGGCAGATTGTCGACGACGTACCAGCCTAGGTCCTCGAGAGCATTTCCAACGGTTGAGCGACCAGCACCGGACATTCCGGTGACAATCAGTAGCTGGTGGCCCAGATTTTCAGGCATTCACGGTTCCCCTCGTCTGAAACGAGTCTAACGAATGTGCGACACGCCCGAGCGCCCTACGAGTCAAACTTTAGGCGATTGAGGATCTCCTGGGCAAGCTGTCCGCCAATGCCTGCCACATCCGAAATCTCCTCGAGCGTAGCGATTTTCAAGCGCTTTGCCGAACCAAATCTACGAAGAAGCGCTGTGACGCGTTTTTCCCCGAGTCCGGGGATGTCCATTAGGTCGCTCGAGAGGGATTTCGACCGCTTCTTGCGTGAGGCGGTGAGGGCGAATCTATGGGACTCATCCCTAACTCGCTGGAGTAGGAATAGCTCCTCGGAGCCGCGAGGCAAAATAATCGGGAAATCAGATCCGGGCCTAAAAACTTCCTCGAGGCGCTTTGCTAAACCACAAAGCGGTAAATCTGGAACAGGACTTTCAGCAATGGCTCTGGCTGCTGCCGTAACTTGCGGGATACCGCCGTCGACAACAATCAATGATGGCAGATAGCTAAATTTCCCATAATCCAAACTTTCTGGATCTCGGAGATACTTGAGACGTCTCGACAGCACTTGGTAGATTGCCTCAGTGTCGTCGGCTGCGGATTCAATATTGAACTGGCGATACTGCGACTTTTTCGGAAGGCCATCTTCAAACACAACCATTGAAGCCACAATGTTAGTGCCCGACAAATGCGACACGTCGTAGCACTCGATTCGCAATGGGGCTTCCGAAAGATTTAGAGATTCTGCTAGCGCTGTCAAAGCCTCCGAGCGAGCAGTGAAGTCTGCAGTTCTTCGAGTTTTATACAACGCCAGCGAGTAATCAGCGTTCTCTTTTGCGGTCGCAGCCAGCTGCGCTTTATCTCCCCGCTTGGCAACTCTAAGAGACACTGCAGCCCCTCTGGCCTGCTCGAGGAATTTCTCTAGATCACTGGCGTCTTCTGGAAGAGCAGGAACAAGAATCTCTTTAGGCACAGTTGGAGGCTCTACCCCTTCGACTGCGGTATAGGCGTACAAGATGATCTGTCTTACGAGCTCTTCAAGAGGCTGCTCAATTTCCTTATCCACCACCCATGATCGCACTCCCCTGATTCGACCTCCTCGAACGCAGAACAAAGAGACGGCAGCGGTCAACTCGTCATCGGCCACACCAAACAGATCCGCATCAGTCAAATCACTAAACACCACAGTGCTTTTCTCAAGAACAGTTTCTAACGCCCCGATATTGTCACGAAGCCTTGCTGCGAGCTCGTAATTCTGGGCATCCGAAGCCCTCGTCATTTTCTCTTGCAGAAGCTCAATTTGTTTTGGATCCATGCCGTTCATGAAGCCAACTAGATCTCTGGCGATTTCATGGTGCTCTTTCTCGCTGACACGACCAACGCAGGGTGCTGAGCACTTCCCGATGTCAGCGAGGAGGCATGGTCGATTAGCGCTCTTTGCAGCCTTGAAAACACCAACAGAACAGGATCGAATCGGATACACACGAAGAAGAGTGTCTAAGGTCTGTCTAATCGCCCACGCTTGGGTATATGGGCCGAAGTACTTGACCCCCTTGAGGTCACGGTTTCTGGTGATGAAAACGCGTGGCATCTTCTCCGAAAGCGAAACTGCCAGGTACGGATAAGATTTATCGTCTTTGAAACGCACGTTGAACGGAGGGTTGAACTCCTTTATCCAGGTGAATTCGAGTTGCAGTGCTTCGAATTCGGTCTTCACAATCGTCCAATCCACATCCACGGCCGAAAGAACCATGCGCCTGGTGCGCTCGTGCAATGATTCCACCGGTCCAAAATAGTTCTGGAGTCTGGCGCGAAGGTTTTTAGCTTTTCCGACATAGAGGACGCGGCGATTCTCATCAAAGAATCGATAGACCCCTGGCCTGGTTGGAATCTCTGATGTTTTTGGGCGAAACGACAGATCGTTTGCCATCTACTGGAGTATTTCCTTCAGGAAAACTCCCGTGAAACTTGCCTTGTTCTTCGAAACTTGTTCTGGTGTGCCCTCGGCCACGAGTTGCCCACCGCGGTGTCCGCCCTCTGGGCCTAAGTCAAGCAGCCAGTCGGCAGACTTGATCACGTCCAAGTTGTGTTCAATCACAATTACGGTATTACCTTTGTCGACTAGCGAGTTCAATACAAGAAGCAACTTTCTCACGTCTTCAAAGTGCAACCCGGTCGTGGGCTCATCTAACACGTAGACGGTTCTTCCGGTTGATCTTCTTTGAAGCTCTGTTGCGAGCTTTACTCGTTGGGCCTCTCCCCCTGACAAAGTTGTGGCGGATTGACCCAGTCGGACATATCCCAGTCCAACGTCAACCAAGGTCGTCAGGTACCTGGATATAGAGGAAATCGCCTCAAAAAATACCGCAGCTTCTTCAATTGGCATCTCCAGAACCTCGGAAATTGATTTGCCCTTGTATTTGACCTGCAGAGTCTCACGGTTGTATCGCGAACCCTGACATACTTCGCAAGACACATAGACATCTGGCAGGAAATTCATTTCAATTCTTAGTGTTCCATCACCACTACAGGACTCACAGCGACCCCCTTTCACATTGAATGAGAATCGGCCCTGCAGATATCCGCGTGCTTTTGATTCTGAAGTCTCGGCGAAAAGTTTGCGGATGTGGTCGAACACGCCAGTATATGTGGCGGGGTTCGACCTCGGAGTTCTGCCGATAGGATTTTGATCCACGTGAACTACTTTGTCCAGCTGCGATACCCCAGTCACACGAGTGTGTTTTCCAGCCACCAACTTGGCCCCGTTTAGAGCATTTGCCAAAACGTTGTAGAGGATGTCGTTGACGAGAGTTGATTTGCCTGAGCCACTTACTCCAGTGACTGCGATAAAGACACCGAGTGGAAAGTTCACCGTGAGGTTCTGGAGATTGTTGGCTCTTGCTCCCACAATGGAAAGACTTCGTTTGGAATCTACCGGCCGTCTCGTTGTTGGAATGGCTATGCTCCGGCGACCCGAAAGATAATCCCCTGTGATGGACTCCCGGTTTGCTAATAGCTCTTTGTAGGTTCCCGAGTGAACCACCTGACCGCCATTGATGCCAGCACCGGGGCCTATGTCCACGACCCAATCCGAGGTTTTGATCGCGTCCTCGTCGTGCTCCACAACCACCAGAGTGTTACCTAGCTCCCGAAGCTGAATCAAGGTGTCTATCAATCTTCGGTTGTCGCGCTGATGAAGCCCAATGGAAGGCTCATCCAGGACGTAGAGAACACCCGTGAGTCCTGAGCCAATCTGCGTCGCTAGCCGAATCCTCTGCGCCTCACCGCCGGAAAGTGATCCAGCAGCGCGCTCTAGCGAGAGGTAATCCAGGCCAACCGACATCAAAAAATCCAGGCGAGCCCTGATTTCCCGCAGTACCTGTGCTGCGATCTTCTCGTCCCGCTTATTGAGTTTCAGTTTTGCAAAGAAGTCGACGCATTCCCCTAGGCTCAAAGCAGTGACGTCCGCAATCGAGGTGTCCGCAATCTGGATGGCCAGTACCTCTGGTCTTAGTCTCGCTCCGTCGCAGGCAGGGCAAGGAATTTCCCTCAGAAATCCAGCCCACTTTCCGCGCGAGTAGTCGTTCTCTGATTCTAAATACTTGCGCTCAATGTAGTTGAGCACTCCTTCAAAACCTGTGGTGTATCTAAGCTCTCGGCCATAGCGGTTCTTCCAACGAACCTGCACGTCAAAATCATTCCCGTGTAAGACTGCGTACTGAACCTCTTCTGGAAGATCCTGCCACGCAGTCTTAAGAGAGAACCCCAAGTCCTTGGCCAGGCCCTGAAGCATTCTTGAGAAATAGTGAAACAAACCCTTGCCTTGGGTGGACCAAGGAATGATCACACCATCAAGGATCGACGCCTCCGGATCGCCAATAACTAGGTCGCCATCAACAGCCATCTTCGTTCCCAGACCGGAACACCCCTGACATGCGCCAAAGGGTGCATTAAAGGAAAATGTTCGAGGTTCAATTTCAGTGATAGCCAAGGGGTGATCGTTGGGGCAGGACATTTGCTCGGAGAAGGTTCTTGTTGAGTCAGCCCCTTTGCGATCAACAAAGTCAATTGTTACTTTTCCACCCGCAAGCTTCAGAGCGGTTTCGATTGAGTCCGTAAGACGGCCCGAAATGCCTGCCTTGATTGCCAACCTATCCACAACAACAGCGATATCATGCTTATAGGACTTCTTAAGTGGCTGAGCATCGGCAAGAGCAATTGTTTCCCCATCAACCATGGCTCGTGCATAGCCTTGAGAGATGAGATCCTTAAATAGGTCAACAAACTCGCCTTTTTTCTGGTCGACCAATTCCGCGAGTACCTGGAACTTTGTTCCTTCCTCGTTCTCCAGAATTTGGTCCACAATCTGCTGAGGTGTCTGTCGGACAATCTTCTCGCCGCATTCGGAGCAGAATGGAACGCCGATTCGTGCCCACAAAAGCCTCAGATAGTCATGAATCTCGGTGATGGTCCCAACGGTTGATCGAGGGTTGCGGTTGGTAGATTTTTGGTCGATGGACACAGCGGGACTGAGGCCTTCAATAAAGTCAACATCCGGTCGGTCAACTTGGCCAAGAAACTGCCTCGCGTAGGCAGATAGCGACTCAACGTAGCGACGCTGGCCTTCAGCAAAAATCGTGTCGAAAGCCAGCGATGACTTTCCAGACCCGGAAAGCCCTGTAAAGACAACCAGCGAGTTTCGCGGCATCTCGACCGTGACGTTTTGCAGGTTGTGAACTCTCGCGCCCTTCACTACAAGGGTGTCGAAGGATTGGATTGCCTTGGGGTTCACAGGTACCAGCCTAACCAACTAGACGGTAGCAACTAAATGTGCCCCGCTTTCTTCATTTGGCGCAGTTCGTGCTTCAATTCACCTATTTCATCTCTCAGGCGAGCAGCAAGCTCAAACTGCAACTCCTTAGCTGCGTGCCTCATCTGTGCATCCAAATCAATCACCACGGCCATAATCTCATCTTGCGCCATGGATGCAATTCCTCGACTGGATCGCAGAGGAACAGCCTGTTTCTTTCGACCCTTACCTGGCCCGAACTCGGCGATAAGCTCCGCAGTGTCGATTTCCTCACGCTCAATCTGGTCAGTTATGTCGACAATTCTCTTCTGGAGTGGCTGTGGATCAACTCCCTTGGCCTTGTTGTATGCGACCTGCTTTTCACGCCTTCGGTTGGTCTCGTCTATAGCCTTCTTCATGGAGTCGGTTAGCTTATCGCCGTACATATGCACCTCTCCATTGACGTTTCGTGCCGCACGGCCGATTGTTTGAATTAGGGAGGTGCCGGATCGAAGGAAGCCTTCCTTGTCCGCATCCAGAATGGCAACTAACGACACCTCAGGAAGATCAAGTCCTTCCCTAAGCAAATTGATTCCCACCAAGACGTCGTAAACCCCCTGCCTTAGCTGTCTCAGTAGTTCAACCCGCTTCAAGGTGTCCACGTCAGAGTGCAGGTAGCGAACCTTAACCCCGGCCTCAGATAGATAGTCAGTCAACTCCTCTGCCATCTTCTTAGTAAGTGTTGTCACTAGAACACGCTCCTGTTTTGCGGAACGAATGTTTATCTCCTCAAGGAGGTCGTCAATCTGCCCCTTTGTTGGCTTAAGAATGATTGCAGGGTCGATTAGGCCGGTTGGACGAATTATTTGTTCAACCACTCCGTCGGCGGCGGCCAGTTCATACTTTCCAGGTGTTGCGGATAAGTAGACAGTTTGCCCAACTCGCTGTTGGAACTCGGACCACTTTAGTGGCCTATTGTCCAAGGCCGATGGGAGCCGGAAACCGTGCTCCACCAATGTTCGCTTCCGAGAGGAATCGCCCTCATACATAGCACCAATTTGAGGGACGGTGGCGTGTGATTCGTCAATCACTGTGAGGAAATCCTCCGGAAAATAGTCCAGAAGACAAGATGGTGGCTCACCCTCGGCGCGACCATCAATGTGTCGAGAGTAGTTTTCAATTCCGGAGCAGAAACCGAGTTCTCTAATCATCTCCAGATCAAAGTTTGTCCGCATCTTAATTCGCTGGGCCTCGAGAAGCTTACCTGCCGATTCGAACTCTCTTAGCCGGCCAGCTAGTTCGTTTTCAATCGCTTCAATTGCTCGACCCATTTGGGTTGGCGACGCAACGTAGTGGCTGGCTGGGAAAATCGCCACCGCATCAAGTTGCTTGATGACATCACCGGTGAGTGGGTGAAGCGAGTAAATTGCTTCGATTTGGTCACCGAAGAATTCAACCCTTGTCGCGTATTCGTCATAGACCGGGATGATCTCTAAAGTGTCACCCTTGACTCGGAAATTTCCTCTTGAGAAGTCGATGTCGTTTCTCTGATATTGCATGGAGACAAACTTGCGGATCAGATCATCTCGATCAATTGACTGGCCCACCTGGAGCGGGATGGATTGGTCCAAATACTCTTTCGGTGCGCCGAGCCCATAAATGCAGGAAACTGTTGAAACCACAATCACATCGCGACGAGAGAGCAAACTCATGGTTGCTGAGTATCTCAGGCGCTCAACTTCCTCGTTGATGCTTGAGTCCTTTTCTATAAAAGTGTCGGTCTGGGGAACGTAGGCTTCAGGTTGGTAGTAGTCGTAGTAGCTGACAAAGTATTCAACGGCGTTATTTGGAAACATCTCACGGAACTCAGTGACCAACTGTGCGGCAAGTGTCTTATTGTGAGCCATGACAAGTGTTGGCCGCTGAAGCGCCTCTATTAGCCAAGCAGTTGTTGCAGATTTTCCTGTACCTGTTGCCCCCATTAGAACTACGTCCTTCTCACCTGCCTTGATGCGCTGAGTGAGCTGAGATATAGCTTCAGGCTGGTCACCAGAGGGCTGAAAGTTGCTTACAACCTTGAAGGGAGTGAAAGATCTAGTTCGTTCCACTATTACCCTTTTGCTTCGCAGCGTTTTGAATTTCAGTCCAAAGATTACCGACCTGTCGCTCCAAATTTTCAAGAGTTCCTGAACTGTCGATTCGGTAGTCCGCTCTTTCAACGCGCTGCTGCTCACTGGCTTGGGCTTCAATGCGATCTTGCGCCTGGTTTTCAGTAAGTCCGCGGGAGGTCATTAGGCGCGCGATTTGATTCTCAACCCCAGCTTCGACCGTCACCACCATATCGAAGGGATAATCAACATTCGCTTCCACCAGAAGTGGAACGGCATACACTAAAATCTTGCTCTGACTCCGTGAGATCAAATCCATGGTTCGCGCACGGATTAGAGGGTGCAAAATCGCCTCTAGCTCGAGTCGTTTTGTCGGGTCCGGGAACACGATTTCTGCCAGTGCCTCGCGCGATAGACCGCCGGCAGCATTGAGCACCTCTGGCCCGAAGGATTTAACGATCTGATTCAGACCCTGAGAGCCGGGCAGGACGACGTCTCTTGCCACTTGATCGGCATCGATAGTCTCAGCCCCTAGTGCCGCTAGATGCTTTGCAACGGTGGATTTGCCCGAGGCTATTCCTCCGGTAAGGCCTATTAAGAACATTCGATAAGCCTACAAACAAAGAATCGGAGACCAGCTAAACGCCAATCCCCGATTCAATTCTTTTTGCCTACTTCTGGTCGTCAGACAGCTTGTCGCGAAGCGCGCCTAACATCTCATCATCAGATAGAGTCCCAGCGCTTACGGCTTCGGCTGACTCGCTTGTGTGCGATTCAGTTTCTGCACTGTCACTAGCTGCTGGGATATCAGGAAGAGTCGCTGCAAGCTTGTTTGCCGCTGCAACCTGCTTCTTGTGCTCCTCCCAGCGAGCATTAGCTTCGGAGTATTCCTTCTCCCACTTCGACCTAGCCTCTTCGTGCCCTGGCTGCCACTCACCGGTTGCAGCATCAAAGCCTTCTGGGTACTTGTACTGTCCCTTGTCGTCATACTCGGCATACATTCCGTAAAGCGCTGGGTTGAAATCAGTTCCCTCAGGATTTACTTCTTCTAGAGCCTGCTTGAGAGAAAGTGATATTCTGCGGCGGTCAAGATCAATGTCAATAACCTTAACGAACACGTCTTGGTTGATTGAGACCACTTGCTCGGCCAACTCAATGTGCTTTGTTGAAAGCTCTGAGATGTGAACCAAGCCCTCGATGCCATCTGCAACACGCACGAACGCACCGAACGGAACTAGCTTGGTGACCTTACCGGGTGCATACTGCCCGATTGAGTGTGTACGCGCGAACACTTGCCAAGGATCTTCTTGAGTTGCCTTGAGGGACAGCGATACACGCTCACGGTCTTGGTCTACTTCTAACACCTCAACGGTGACTTCTTGGCCAATTTCGACAACCTCAGAGGCATGCTCGATGTGCTTCCAAGAAAGCTCCGACACGTGTACGAGCCCGTCAACGCCGCCTAGATCAATAAATGCTCCGAAGTTCACTATGGAAGAAACAACACCGGTACGAATTTGACCCTTAGCTAAGTCGGCTAGGAATGTCGAACGAGAAGCGGATTGACTCTGCTCAAGCAGGGCACGACGAGAAAGAACCACGTTGTTTCGGTTCTTGTCCAGCTCCAGAATTTTAGCCTCAACTTCTTGCCCAAGGTATGGGCCTAAGTCTCGAACGCGGCGAAGCTCAATCAGAGATGCTGGTAGGAATCCACGAAGTCCGATGTCGACTATAAGTCCACCCTTGACTACCTCGATCACTGTTCCAGTGACAGTGCCATCGGCTTCCTTGATCTTTTCTACATCGCCCCAGGCGCGCTCGTAGAGAGCACGCTTCTTGGAAAGAATTAGTCGGCCTTCTTTGTCTTCCTTCTGAAGAACAAGTGCCTCAATTTTGTCTCCCACCGAGACAATGTCTCCCGGGTCAGCGTCGTGACGAATCGAAAGCTCGCGAGAGGGAATAACACCCTCGGTCTTGTAGCCCACATCTAGTAGGACTTCGTCTCGGTCAATCTTCACAACGGTTCCTTCGATGAGGTCGCCGTCGTTGAAGAACTTTAAGGTCTTTTCGACTGCAGCTAGGAACTCCTCAGCGGTGCCGATGTCGTTTATTGCTACTTGCTTTGGTGCCTTTGCGGTCGTATCGGTGGTCATAGAGATAGGTACTCCATTTTTGATTACTCAGGTCGCGGTGGCTCCAAGCCTTCTAGATTCAAAAGAAATGATTGCCATCGCAACAGCGGATAGGGGTCATGCGCCAAGGCGCCCTCTAAGCCTAGTGCCAACAAACCAAAGCCACAAAGGCTAGTGTCCGGCTTCGTCCCAGCTTCGGCCGGTCCCAATCTGGACTTCTAGGGGCACTGACAGCTTTGCCACGGTAGACATCTTTTCCACAACCATTGCCCGCAGGGTCTCAAGCTCGCCCTTGGCGACCTCAAATACAAGCTCGTCGTGCACCTGAAGCAGCATTCTCGATTTAAAACCTTCGCCCATCATTGCCGCATGTATGGAGTTCATGGCTAGCTTCATGATGTCGGCGGCGGTCCCCTGAATTGGGGCATTTAGGGCCGCTCGCCTTGCGTTTTCTCTTACCTGGAATATCGAGCTGGTTAGATCATCGAAAGGTCTTCTTCGGCCGTAAAGGGTTCGGGTGTAGCCAGCTGCCTTCGCGTCCTCAACAACTTTCGCCAGGTACTTCCGTACACCTCCAAAACGATCAAAATAGTCCTTCATTAGTTGCTTGGCGTCTGCATTGGAAAGCCCCAGCTGCTTAGCAAGCCCGTATTCGCTCAGGCCATAAACCAGACCGTAGCTCATCGCCTTGACTTGCGATCTCATGTCCGCCGTCACAGCATCGGGAGACACACCAAAAATTCGAGACCCAACGAACCGGTGCAAGTCCTCCCCATTATTAAACGCCTCTATAAGTCCAGGATCTTCTGATAGATGTGCCATGATTCGCATTTCAATCTGCGAATAGTCCGCTGTCAAAAGCATCTCGAAACCCTTTGAGGCCACAAATGAGTCCCTGATTTGAGACCCGCGAGGGTTTCTAATTGGAATGTTCTGGAGATTCGGATTCTCAGAACTTAAGCGCCCTGTTGAGGTTCCAGTTTGAACATAAGTCGTGTGAATCTTCGAATCCGACTCAACTGCCTTTAAAAGAGTTTCAACCATCTGCTTCAGCTTGGTGGAGTCTCTATGAGCGAGCAGCTTTTCCAAAAACGGATGCCCGTTTGACTCAAAAAGCTCGGTGAGTGCTGCCGCGTTGGTAGAAAACCCGGTTTTCAAACTCTTGGTCCCGGTCATTCCTAGGTCGTCAAATAGCACTGTCTGAAGCTGCTTGGGAGAGGCTAGATTAATCTCCTTCCCAATAATTTCGAAGGCCTCCTTGGCAATTTCTCCAACCTCAGTCGACAGAGTCTCAAACAGGTCCTCGAGCTTCTTGACATCAATGGAGATACCTTGAGATTCCATTATGGAAAGACTCATTGAACTAGGAAGCTCAATGTCGCTGTATACCGCAAGCTGCCCCTGTTCGGTGACCTTGGCCCGCATTCCACTTGCCAGGCTAAGCGCTAGCCAAGCGTCGAGACTCGGATCAGAACTTGCCTCAGGAATCAGCTGGTTTGGGTCAGACCGTTTGATTGCGAGTCCGAGTTGTTCCAAAGCGATCTCGTCAACGAAGTAGTTTCTACGAACAGGGTTAAGAAGGTATGCCAACAGCAGAACGTCATCTTCTACTCCTGCAATGTCGTACCCGTGCGAAAGAAGTATTCGTTTTGTCCCCTTGAAGTCAAAAAGAGTTTTCGGTCTTTCAGTGTCAACCAGCCATTTAGCAAGCTCTTTGGTTATTGTCCCTGAGAGAGTAAAGCGTTCAGTCTTTGAGGCGAAACCAAAAGCAAGACTTCCTTCATTATCCTCCAGCTCAAATCCAACACTTCCTTGAGTCCCAAGCCATTTGATCAGCGCGACCGAGTCAAGGGAGCCAGCGGGAGGAATCTCGATAGTGTCAAACATCTTTATCTCAGTGTCGGCAGTGACTAGCTCTGGTAATGAACTGACGGTAGACGCTGGACCAAGACCGCTAGTCTGAGTCCCCCTGGTCCCCCTGAGCCTGAGGACCCGTTCGGTGAGAGTTTTAAAGTGCATCTTGGAAAAGGCTTTTCGGACTTTGTCCTCATCCACAGCTGTCAATCGAAGAGAGTCGAATTCGAGCTCCAAATCCAAATCGCGAACGAGGTGGTTTAGTCTTCGGTTTCTCGTCGCAAGGCCGCTGTGTTCTCTGAGTGACTCCCCCACCTTTCCTGGAATCTCATCGGATTTTGCTAAAACGGTGTCTAGATTCCCATAAGCCTGAAGCCATTTTGCTGCCGTTTTTGGCCCGACTCCCGGGATTCCCGGGAGGTTATCGCTGGTTTCGCCAACTAAAGCGGCAAGATCAGGATATTGTTTGGCATGAATTCCGTACTTCTCAACTACTGCCTCATCGTTCATCCGCGCTAGGTTCATCACGCCCTTAATAGGATAAAGAATCGTGGTGTTGTCTCCTATCAGTTGAAATGTGTCTCTATCTCCTGAGACAACCAGAACCCTGTACCCGGCCTCAGCGGCTTGATCCGCAAGCGAAGCGAGAATGTCGTCCGCTTCGTAATCTTTTTTCGTGAGTGTTGTGATGTTCATCGCGCTCATTGCCTCTTCGAGAAGTTCAGTTTGCCCGAAGAACTCCTCTGGCGTTTCACCCCTATTTCCCTTGTACTCGGGGTATTCGATCGCCCTGAATGATGGGCCTGAAATGTCAAAGGCAACTGCTAGATGCGTTGGCTTTTCTCCTTCTAAGAGGTTCAGCAACATTGAGATAAAACCGTGGACAGCGTTCGTGTGCTGTCCATCAGGTGTTTTGAAGTTTGCAGGATTCAGTGCGTAAAAGGCCCGGAAGGCCAAAGAGTGGCCATCAATAAGCAGAAGGGTAGGCTTATCACTCATGGGAACAAGCCTACTTTGCTTGGTCTTTAGTTCCGCCCGAAAGGACGACCCAACATGTCTGAGCCGATTCTCAGCGATGATGCGAAGCACCTGGCCACCAAACGAGGCGTTGGTGAGCTGGCCGAGAAGATGGGTATTGAGATTGTTGAGCTCAGTGCTGAGCGAGCCGTGGCCACAATGCCAGTTGAAGGTAACACCCAGCCGCGCGGGTTATTACATGGCGGTGCATATCTTGTTCTTGGTGAAACTCTTGGCTCATTCGCGGCAAACGTCTGGGCTGCCCCCGATGGCTACGCAGTCGGAATTGAGATTTCCGCATCTCACTCAAAGTCCGCTACTCAAGGTAAAGTCACTGGTGTTGCCACCGCAATTTCTTTAGGCAAAACACTTACCGTTCACGAAATTGTCATAACCAACGAACTCGGTCAGCGTTGCTCCACAGTTCGGATCACGAACCTAATCCGTCAACCTTAGTTACTTCGCTAGTTGGTCCAAGACGGTCTTTGACACATCAGCCATACTTATTCGTCGATCCATAGATGCCTTCTGTATCCAACGAAAAGCCTCAGGTTCAGTGAGCTTCATCTTCTCGCTCAACACGGACTTCGCTCTTTCCACTAACTTGCGCGTCTCAAGTCTATCGGCCAGATCTGAGACTTCGCTTTCTAGCGCCACCAACTGCGAGTGCCTGGATAAAGCAATCTCGATAGCAGGGAGAAGATCACTTGGGGTAAATGGCTTCACTAGAAAAGCCATGGCTCCCACCTCAGCTGCTCTTGCGACGAGTTCTTGCTGACTAAACGCAGTTAGCAACACCACGGGAATCTTCAGATCCGCAATTTTTTCGGCTGCGGAAAGGCCGTCCAAGTCCGGCATCTTTATATCCATGACAATCAAATCCGGTCTAAGTTGCTCGGCTAACTCGACGGCCATATTCCCATCTCCGGCCTCGCCAACAACATCAAAGCCGTGATCTCGGAGCGTTTCGACGATGTCCATTCGAATGAGGGATTCGTCCTCTGCCACAACGACTCTTCTTTGAGTTAATTGATCTGCCATGAGCCTAACTATATTCCAGTCACGCCAGTTGTGGGGAAACCAAATCCGTTAGACTTCAAGGCGTGGTGTTGGCCGGAATGGCGGAACGGCAGACGCGGAGCACTCAAAATGCTTTGTCCGAAAGGACGTGTGGGTTCGAATCCCACTTCCGGCACCACAATTATCAGCTTTTAGCCCCAGAGCCTACTTTGTGTACTCTCAACGTATTGGTAGAGCCGGAAACCCCGGGTGGTGTTCCAGCCACAACAACTACTTCGTCACCTGGCTTGCACAGGCCCTCCGCCAGGACAGTTCTATCAACTTGATCAAACATTGCGTCCGTGTGGTCTACTTTTCCAACTAGAAATGTTCGCGAACCCCAAACTAGCGACATTCGATTAGCTACATCTTCGTTAGGAGTAAAAGTAAGTACCGGCACTGCCGATCGCAGTCTAGAAATTCTCTTTAGGGAGTCTCCACTTTCAGTAAAGACACACACATATTTTGACCCGAGAAGCTCGGCTATCTCCATGGCTGCAAAGGAAACTGCACCGGCATGAGTGTGAGGTCTTGTTCCAAGGCTCGGGATTCGGTCCAGTCCGTTTTCCTCTGTGGAGTGGATAATTTTTGCCATGGTTTGAACTGTTTCCACCGGGAATTCACCGACGCTTGTCTCGCCAGAGAGCATTAGTGCGTCTGCTCCGTCTAAGACAGCATTTGCTACATCGCTAGTTTCCGCGCGAGTTGGAATACTTGAAGAGATCATCGATTCCAGCATTTGTGTCGCAACTATTACTGGCTTCGCCCACCTTCTTGCAAGCTCAACAGCGCGCTTTTGCACAAGCGGAACTTGCTCCAAGGGAAGCTCGACACCCAAGTCACCGCGGGCGACCATGATTCCATCGAACGCGTCAATAATTTCCTCGAGGTTCTCTACGGCTTGAGGCTTTTCAATTTTCGCGATGACCGGCAATGTTCTACCCTCTTCAACCATAATCTCGTGGACTCGAACGATGTCAGATGCATTTCGAACGAAAGATAGCGCAATCATGTCGACACCAGTAGTGAGAGCCCAGCGTAGATCTATCTCGTCCTTTTCTGACAATGCTGGTACGTTTACCGCAACACCAGGAAGATTAATTCCCTTGTTATTAGATACTTCGCCAGCAACCTCAACCTCAGCGGTCACGGTTGTAGCTGAAACAGCTGTAGCCCTTAGGCGAACTTTCCCGTCATCGATTAGAAGAAAATCACCGACCTTAACGTCATTGGGCAGGCCCTTAAAGGTAGTCCCGCACATGTTGACGTCGCCTTCAACATCCTCGGTTGTTATCTTGAAAGTCGCGCCCTTCTCGAGGTAAACGGGACCGTCCTTGAATTTTGCCAATCGAATTTTGGGACCCTGTAGGTCAACAAAAATACCTACAGACTTGCCTAGATCGGCTGCTGCTTTGCGCACCAGAGCGTAAATTCCTTCGTGGACATCGTGACTGCCGTGGCTTAAGTTCATTCTCGCGACATCCACACCCGCTTCGATTATGGCCTTTATGCTTTCGTAGCTGGATGTTGCCGGACCCAGAGTTGCAACTATCTTCGCGCGTCTCATTTTTTCCTTTTCGTTTCTGGCTTTTGGCCCTTGGTTAGCTGTATATGGAAATCGGTCGATCCGAAGCCTTCACCGGTGAAGGTAGCTCGGTGGTTCCTTCTAGGAACTTGTCTATGCTAGCTGCTGCAGCTCGCCCTTCGGCCATGGCCCAGACAATCAGCGACTGTCCCCGGCCGGCGTCGCCAGCTACGAAGACACCGTCTAGTTCCGAGGCAAAGCTGTCCTTGCGGCCGAAATTGCCCTTTTGATCGAGTGAAATTTCGATTTCGGCCACACACGACTCAACCTCGGGACCGGTAAAACCCAGAGCGAGCAAGACCAAGTCAGCCTCGATTACTCTTTCAGTTCCAGGCTTAGGCACTCGCTTTCCGTCTAGGAAATCAGTATCTGCAATTTTGATTCCGGTGACTTCCCCATCGGCTCCTACCAGTTCAAGGGTTGAAGAAAGATAGCTACGCTCGCCGAACTCTTCGTGCGCACTACTTACTTCGTAAAGATTTGGAAACATTGGCCAAGGTTGAGTCTCGGGTCTTTGCTCTGGCGGCTTCACTCCAATGGCTAAAGTTGTGACGCTTTTGGCTCCTTGTCTAGTCGCTGTTCCTAGACAGTCGGCACCAGTGTCTCCCCCGCCAAGGATCACTACACGCTTTCCTTTGGCTGATATCTGATTCTCAACAGCAAGTCCCGAAACTACGCGGTTGGCTTGAGTCAGATACTGCATTGCGAAGTGAACTCCCGAAAGATTTCGACCGGGTACCGCCAAATCCCTTGGAACCGAGGCCCCTGTTGCGATTAATACGGCATCGTAGCGCCTCCGCAAATCCGACCAACTTATGTCAGTTCCGATCTCGACGCCAACTCGGAACCTGACGCCCTCGGCCTCGAGCTGAGCTAATCGACGGTCGATGTGTTGCTTCTCCATTTTGAAGTCTGGGATTCCGTATCGAAGCAGTCCGCCAATTCTGTCGTCTCTTTCGAAAACTGCAACCGTGTGGCCCGCTCGAGCCAGTTGCTGAGCTGCGGCAAGTCCTGCCGGACCGGATCCAACAACCGCCACAGTTTTCCCGGTAAGGCGCTCCGGGGCGTGGGCCTGGACCCAACCATTATCGAAAGCCTCATCAATGATTGAGACTTCAATTTCCTTGATAGTCACAGCCGGTTGATTAATCGCAAGCACACAACTTGACTCACAGGGTGCAGGGCATAGCCTCCCGGTGAACTCTGGGAAATTGTTTGTAGCGTGAAGGCGGTCTATTGCCGTTGCCCCGTCCTTCCGCCAGACAGCGTCGTTGAACTCGGGTATAAGATTTCCCAGCGGACATCCTTGATGGCAAAACGGAACGCCGCAATCCATGCACCGACCAGCTTGTGCCTGGACCACGTCGGAGTCTCGCCTATCATAGACTTCCTTCCAGTCCATGATGCGAACTGAAACGGGCCTGCGATTTGCCGTCGAACGTTCGGTGGTCTTTAGGAACCCTCTTGGATCAGCCACTAGTCGCCTCCAGAATTTTTTTCCATGTTGTATCGCCATCTGGATCAATACCTTGCATTTGAGCGGACAGCCGTATTTCGCTGACACTTGCATAATCGGTTGGCATAACAACGGTGAAATGGGTGCGCTCAGTTTCAAAGTTGCTGCTTAGGCGCTCGGCTAGCAGTGAGCCGGTTTGCTGAACATGGGCATCTAATAGGTTTCTCAGCTCCGAAGCAAATTCTTCATTAAGTGGCATCAGGCGCAAGTCGTCAACTTTGAGAGCGTCAGGGTTTACATTTGCGTGATTCAGTTTGTATACAAAGGCATATCCCCCACTCATTCCGGCGCCGAGATTTCTTCCGGTACGACCCAAAATCACTGCTCGACCACCTGTCATGTATTCGAGCGCATGGTCACCGACTCCTTCAACCACTGCTGTCGCGCCCGAATTCCTAACCAAGAAACGCTCTCCCACGATGCCTGATATGTACATGCTCCCGCTCGTAGCACCGTATCCAATTACATTGCCAGCAATGGTGTTGTCTTCGGCAGCGAAGTTGGACCTCTCGTCGGGGCGAACCGCAATAGTTCCTCCGCTTAGGCCTTTGCCAACGTAATCGTTCGCGTCTCCAACAAGGGTGAGCTTAAGTCCACTCGGGATAAACGCTCCAAACGATTGACCGGCCGAGCCTCGAAGAGTGACTTGAATGGTTGAGTCCGCTAGACCCTCTGCGCCGAATCGCCTAGTTATCTCATGCCCAATCATTGTGCCAACGGCTTGCTCCGTGTTTCGAATGGGCAAATCCAATTCAACAAGCTGTGCGTCCTCGAGAGCTTTGTCGGCAAGCGCTATTAGCTTGTGGTCAAAGTGCTTTTCTAGCTCGTGGTTTTGAGTTGTAAAGCGACGCTTGGGTGCGTTCACATCCAAACCCGACCCTTGGAGAATTGGAGTCAGATCTAGACCATCGGCCTTCCAGTGAGATATCGCCTTATCGATGTCGAGTAGATCTGTTTGTCCAATCGCCTCGTCAAGAGACCTAAATCCTAGACTTGCCAAAATCTCCCTGACTTCTTCAGCAAGGAATTCAAAAAAGTTGATAACGAACTCCGGCTTACCTGTAAAACGTTCTCTGAGAACAGGGTTCTGGGTTGCTACTCCTACAGGGCAAGTATCTAGATGACAGACTCGCATAAGTATGCATCCCGAAACCACCAGCGGTGCCGTTGCGAAACCATATTCCTCGGCCCCCAGCAACGCTGCGACAACTATGTCCTTGCCTGTTTTCATCTGGCCGTCAACTTGAACGGAGACTCTGTCTCGCAATCCGTTGAGCATTAGGGTCTGCTGTGTTTCCGCTAGACCTAGCTCCCAGGGCGTACCTGCATGCTTTAGGGAATTAAGTGGCGAGGCTCCGGTTCCACCATCGTGACCCGAGACCAAGATGACATCTGCCTTGGCTTTAGCGACTCCAGCCGCGACTGTTCCGATACCAACTTGACTGACTAGCTTGACGTGCACCCGTGCCGAGGAATTGGCACGTTTTAGGTCGAAAATCAGTTGCTTTAGATCTTCAATTGAGTAGATGTCGTGATGAGGTGGCGGTGAAATTAGTCCAACTCCTGGAGTTGAGTATCTCGTTTTGGCAATCCAGGGATATATCTTGTTGGCAGCAAGTTGACCGCCTTCTCCAGGCTTTGCCCCTTGGGCCATTTTTATTTGAAGGTCATCGGCGTTTGAGAGATACATGCTTGTGACACCGAAGCGTCCAGAGGCAACTTGCTTGATGGCGCTTCGTCTTTCGGGGTCAAGCAATCGCTCTAGATCTTCGCCACCTTCGCCGGTATTAGATTTCGCGCCGAGCTTGTTCATGGCAATGGCCAGAGTCTCGTGGGCTTCCTGGGAGATGGAGCCGTAGCTCATCGCGCCGGTAGAGAACCGCTTGACAATCTCAGATGCAGGCTCTACCTCGTCAATCGGGACAGGTTTGCGGACCTTGTCTTTGAACTTGAACAAACCACGCAGAGTCATAAGGCGCTCCGCCTGGTCGTCGACTGAACGCGTGTATTCCTTAAAGATGTCGTAACGCTTAGCACGAGTTGAATGCTGAAGCTTGAATACGGTCTCCGGATTGAAAAGGTGAGGAGGCCCTTCACGACGCCATTGGTATTCGCCACCCACGTCAAGGCTTCTATGGATGTTTACGGCACGCTCTACTGGGTAGGCACTTGAATGTCTAGCGGCAATCTCCTGGTGCAGGACCTCAATCCCAATGCCGCCCAACTGGGAGACAGTGCCGGTGAAATACTTCTCAACAACGTCAGCGTTTAGTCCAATAGCCTCAAAGCATTGGGCCCCACTGTAAGAAGACACGGTCGAAATGCCCATCTTGGACATAATCTTTAGAACGCCCTTACCTAGTGACTTGATTAAATTCGAAGATGCCTGCTCAAAACTAATGCCCTCAAGAGAACCGCTTCGCACCATAAGCTCAACTGATTCGAGAGCTAGGTAAGGATTTACAGCAGCTGCGCCATAGCCAACTAGTGCCGCTACATGATGGACCTCGCGGACGTCTCCGGCTTCAACAACTAGGCCTACCATTGTCCTGCGTCCGGTGCGAATCAAGTGATGATGCACCGACGAAGTCAACAGAAGTGATGGGATCGGCGCAAGGTCCCTGTTTGAGTTGCGATCCGAAAGGATCAGATAGGTTGCTCCATCATTGATGGCTGCATCAACTTCACGATTTAGCTTTTCGAGCCTCTGCTCCAAAGCCACTGCTCCATCCGAGACTTTATACAGACCCTGAACCACAAAAGCCTCGCCGCTACCGGCTATTTCATCAATATGTTTTATCTTGGCCAGCTCGTCATTACTGAGAGCGGGGAAATCGAGGATTACCTGCTTCGCATGCGAAGGACCTGCCGAAAGAAGATTTCGCTCCGGACCAATTCCCGTCGAAAGCGATGTCACCACCTCTTCGCGGATCGCGTCGAGAGGAGGGTTTGTAACCTGCGCAAATTGCTGAACAAAATAGTCAAAAAGAAGGCGAGGTCGGTCGCTGATTGCAGCGATGGGTGTATCGGATCCCATCGCGCCTAGTGGCTCAGTGCCAGCAGTTGCCATTGGCTTGAGCAGGATTTTCAGTTCCTCTTCGGTGTATCCGAAGGTACGTTGTCTGCGATTGACTGATGACGGAGTGTGAGCGATGTGCTCTCGTTCCGGCAAATCACGCAGATTGATTCGATTCTCGCCAAGCCACGTCTCCCACGGCTCAGAAGCGGCGATGTCTGACTTTATTTCGTCATCCTCGATTATGCGTCCTGCCGCAGTGTCAACCAAGAACATCTTCCCTGGTTGCAATCGGCCCTTTCGAACAATCTTTGAAGGGTCTATGTCTACAACCCCAATCTCTGAAGCTAAGACCACAAGACCATCTTCAGTAATGATGTATCGCCCAGGCCTAAGACCATTCCTATCAAGTGTGGCACCGACCAATGATCCGTCTGTAAAGATTACGGCCGCGGGTCCGTCCCATGCTTCCATGAGCATTGAGTGGTATTCATAAAAGCTTTTCCGCACGGGATCCATGTCCGCGTGCTTTTCCCAGGCCTCCGGAATCATCATCATCATTGCATGAGGAAGTGATCGTCCCGCCAGATAAAGCAGCTCAACAACTTCATCAAAGGAGGCGCTGTCACTTGCTCCCCTTGTGATTATCGGCTTTAGGGATTCAATATCGCCCAGCAGTTCAGATTGAAGTTGGGCCTCTCGTGCCTTCATCCAGTTCCGGTTTCCCCGCACAGTATTAATCTCGCCATTGTGAGCGATCATCCGATAGGGATGGGCCAGTGGCCAGGAAGGAAAAGTATTCGTGGAAAATCTAGAGTGAACGAGTGCCAATGCGGACACCATAGTTCGGTCACTCAAGTCAGGGAAGAAAGGTTCCAACTGCAACGTGGTGACCATACCCTTGTAAACAATGGTCTTTGCTGAAAGAGAAGGGTGATAGATACCGATTTCACTCTCGCTGCGTTTACGTAATCGGTACAAAGCACGCTCAAGGTCAAGACCGGTGGCGCCCTTTTTGGATGCGACGAATACTTGCGAGATGTACGGCATGGCTTCACGAGCAAGATCCCCGAGCACCTCAGGGTTGATTGGAACCTTCCGCCAGGCAATCACACTGAGGTGTTCCTCGGAAGCAAGCTTGGCGAAGCTGTCCCGGTCAACGCTGCGCTCGTTAGAGTCATTGGATTCAAAAACCACACCAGCACCATATTCACCAGCCCTGGGAAGTTGAACTTCAAGTTGCGCCCTGAAAAATGCATCCGGCATCTGAATGAGTATTCCTGCACCGTCACCTGTTCCAGCATCAGAGCCAACTGCGCCACGGTGCTCGAGGTTTCGGAGAGCTGTTAGCGCGGTTTCGATGATGTCGTAGCCAGGAGTCCCTCTGAGCGTTGCCACCATGGCAAGGCCACAAGCATCTTTTTCCGAATCGGGCTGGTACAGCCCAGATTTGGGCAATCGCCCGAAGCGTTCAAACGGGGAAACAGCGCGCATGCATCACTCCAATCAAAAAATTTGATGGGACAACGCTGGCCCGAACAACAGTTACTGAGACGGAACTGGAACCAGGCACTTTTGATGCCGATGGGGGCCTTGTGAGGCTACTTCTTTGATACTACCTTACCCTCAGCGTCAGTGGCATCGTCAGGGTTGTTTTTGTCTTCTAGCGAAAGTGATTCGGGAATAGAAGTATTCTCGGAAATCGCTGGCTCTCGACCAGCCCGATACACAGAGGTCTCAATGCCAGGGTGTCGTCTGGACTGAACCACCATTATCAACACTCCTACAGCTATTCCTGCAAGTGCGGACCAGATGTTTATTCGAAGTCCAAGCAGAACCTCGCTTGGGTCTATCCGGATGGCTTCGACCCAGATTCGTCCTAGCGAGTAATAAACGAAGTAAAGGCCAAACATCTTTCCCCAACGCAGTTTGAACTTGCCGTCAGCGGCAAGTAGCAAAGCAACACCAGCTAGCGACCAAATTGATTCATATAGAAATGTCGGGTGAAAAAGCACTCCCTCTGGAAGGCCGGCCGGGTAAGCGGGGTTGCTACTAGGAATTTGAAGTCCCCAAGAAAGATCAGTCGGAGTTCCAAAAAGTTCGTTGTTGAAATAGTTTCCCCATCGACCAATGGCTTGGGCCAACAGCACTCCAGGCGCAACTGCGTCAAGGTATGAAGTAAACCTAATTCCTGCCTGCCTTGCCCCGATAAAAGCACCAAGGGCTCCGAATGCAAGAGCACCATAGATCGCTAAACCACCCTCCCAGATTCTGAAAACTGCGAGTAGGTCGGCACCGGAGAGAAAGTAATCGTTTGGATGCGTAATCACATGGAAGAATCGACCGCCTACAATTCCGAATGGAATGGCCCACAAAGATATGTCCAGGGCAATTCCTGCCTCTCCACCTCGAGCACGAAGTCTGGATTCAGTAAGAAGTAAAGCAAAGACTATTCCAGTCAGGATAAACAGTGCATAGAAGTGAATCCGGAGTGGTCCAAGTTCTATGTAGCTAATGTCAGGAGAGGGGATTGAGGAAAAAATTCTTAGTACGCTCACTTTGACTTGCCTTTCGCTAGCTCTGAAACTTTTCTTCTGAGGCCATCAAGACCGCCCTGCTGGTAAGCCTTGACGAAGGCCGAGCCGACAATTGCACCATCAGCGTAGCTGTTTATGTCTCGAACCTGTGCTGCTGTGGAGACTCCTATGCCCACAGCAGTCATTGAATCCGACGACTGAGTTCTAACCTCAGCTACAACTTGCTTTGCCTTCTGATCTAAATCTTCCCTGGCTCCAGTTATGCCCATGGTTGATACTGCATACACGAACCCGACTGAATTTGCGCATGCGCTCTCAGTTCGAGCTGGCGAGCTCGTTGGGGTCGCAAGGAAAACTCGATCCAGACCGTGGTTGTTTGTGGCTCCAATCCACCCGGAAGCCTCGTCCGGTATCAGATCAGGAGTTATTGCACCTGAAGCACCAACGGCCGCAAGTTCGGAGGCGAATTTCTCTTGCCCGTATTGCATCACAGGGTTCCAGTAGGTCATAACCAGTACTGGCGCACTTACTCGGGAAGTGACCTCTCTAATGGCATCGAAAGTGTGCCTTAACCGAAAGCCGTTAGCCAGTGCTTGTTCAGTTGCCTGCTGAATTACTATTCCATCCATTACTGGATCGCTGTACGGAATTCCAAGCTCCAGAACATCAACTCCCGACTCACACATGACAACCGCCGCGTCGATTGATTCCTTAAGGGAAGGGTAGCCCAGTGGGAAATACCCGATGAGCGAACCACCGTTGCCCTTGTTTCGCCTCAAGACGTCCTCTGTGCGGCTCATTAGATCAACCCGAAATACTTCGCGGCAGTTTCCATGTCCTTATCTCCCCTACCGCTAAGGTTGACCAGAATTTTACTGCCTGGCCTAAGAGTTGGCATGAGTTTTTCAATTCCCGCAAGTGCATGTGCCGTCTCGATGGCGGGAATAATGCCCTCGTTTCTTGACAGAAGTTTGAGAGCCTCCATCGCCTCCGTATCGGTCACAGGAATATATTCAGCACGGCCAATGTCTTTTAACCAGGCATGCTCAGGGCCGACTCCGGGATAATCAAGTCCAGCAGAAATTGAATGAGACTCGAGGGTCTGGCCGTCCTCATCCTGCAAAAGATAGCTCTTGGCTCCGTGCAGGACTCCAGGTCTTCCCATACTCAAAGTAGCCGCATGCCTAAGTGTGTCGACACCATCGCCGGCTGCCTCCATGCCAACTAATCTGACACTTTCGTCATCGAGGAACGCGTGGAAAATTCCGATTGCGTTTGAGCCACCCCCGACGCAGGCTGCAACAACATCAGGAAGCGAACCAAATTGGTCAAGCATTTGCTGCCTTGCCTCGATGCCAATCACCGAGTGAAAGTCACGAACCATTGTTGGAAATGGGTGAGGCCCAGCTACGGTACCAAGTAAGTAGTGTGTATTTTCTACGTTTGCGACCCAGTCCCGAAGAGCTTCGTTGATGGCGTCTTTCAATGTGCGGGAGCCAGTGGTCACCGGAATCACTTCTGCACCCAGAAGCCTCATGCGAGCTACGTTCAGTGCCTGCCTGACGGTGTCAACTGCGCCCATGTAGACAACGCACTCGAGGCCAAGAAGTGCAGCGGCTGTTGCACTAGCGACGCCGTGTTGTCCCGCACCAGTTTCAGCGATGATTCGTGATTTTCCCATGCGCTTGGCAAGAAGGGCTTGTCCTAAGACGTTATTGATCTTGTGCGACCCGGTGTGATTGAGATCCTCGCGCTTTAGGAAAACACGGATGTCACCAATCGACGCTGCAAATTTCGGAGCTTCGGTGATTATCGAAGGCCTGCCGGTATATGTCTTGTGCAGGTGGGCCAGCTCGGCAATGAACTCGGGGTCATTTTTTGCGTGCTGGTAAGTTTCATCAAGTTCATCGAGAGCGGCAATCAGCGATTCGGGGACGAACCTGCCACCAAATTCACCAAAATACGGGCCGACTTGCTCGGTTAGTTTCTGCACCATTTATAGAGTCTAGACCTTGGGAATTTGAGTAAAGGACGAAATCAGCTCCATCGGATTACCAGTTACGAGCGCTTCCCCGACTAGGACACAGTCTGCCCCGGCGGCCGCGTAGTCCATCACATCTTGAGAATTTCGCACGGCCGATTCCGCCACCTTTATTGTTGATTTGGGTAAGTACCCCACCAGCGAAGCAAATAGTGCTCGATCTGTCTCAAAAGTCTTCAAATCACGCGCGTTTATCCCGACAAGCCTCGCCCCGATGGCGGCCGCGAACTCGACTTCAGCTCGGTTATGCGTTTCGAGAAACGCTGTCATTCCGAGAGATTCTGTAAAGGCTTTCAGTCGAATAAGAACATTGTCTTCCAGACCAGCCGCTATGAGAAGAACGATGTCGGCTCCGTGCGCTCTTGCCTCAAGAATTTGGTACTCATTGCAAATAAAGTCCTTGCGAAGTACAGGGACCTTGCAAGCTGCACGAACCACTTTGAGATCATCTAGCGAACCTTTGAACGAGCGTTGTTCGGTAAGAACGCTGATTGCGGACGCACCGGCCTGCTCATACAAGATTCCTAGGCCTGCTGGATCCGCAATCATAGCCAGGTCACCTTTGGTTGGGCTTGCCCGCTTTATTTCGGCGATTACACCTATGTGACTGACGTCGCTAAAAAATGAGATTGCGTCTAGTGCAGCTGCTGATTCCAAAGCCAATGCCTCTAGTTGCGAGCTGGAAACGCTTACCTGTCGCCCATCCGAGTCGGCCAGAGAGCCAGCATATAGAGAGTCAAGCACTTACTGTTTTGACCTGGATCCGCCGACGCCACAGCCCGCCTTTTTTAGGAAGAAACCCACAGCTAAGCCAACTAAGGCTAGGCCCGCAGAGGTCACAACTAGGACTGGTTCATCAAACCAAAAAAACATTGTCCCAAGGGCAACTGCCAAAATGATAATGGAGACGGTCGCCCAGGCAGCAACGGAGTCGCCGTGTCCTGGCTCTACGTTACGTTCAGACATTTTTGAACTCCTCCTGTTGGCACTAGTTTATCAATTAAACCTAGCGCTGACTTTCCCAGAGATCACCCGAGTCTTGATCCTCAGGTGCCGATGGATTTCTTACTCTAGGCGAAGCCTTGAGTGAGCTTCTAGCAACGAGGACCAATAGATTTATAGCCAAAGCAAAAATGTAGACCCCCCACATAGAGGTCGTAATGGTTGACTGAATGAACTCAATTTGGCCAGCGCTCCCAACAACTCCCGTGATCTCGGCGACTTTAGTTTCTACCGCAATCTGAACAGCCATTGCGCCTGATGATGACACTGCTATTAGATGCCAGAGCTGAATGGGAATAAGTAGCGCCGCAATCAGACGTCCAAAAAGCTCTGGGGTAAAAAGATTGGTAAGCAATGCAACTGCTTGAAGAAGGATCAGAGCGCTAGCCACCGGGAAGGCTTGGAATCCTGATACTTCAAGGTTTTGACCTCCCGCAGCTAGCGTCAGGTCAACTTCAGCCCACGAAAGACCAGCAAAGATGGACATTAGAAAAATCGTCAAAACCCAGGTCATGGTTAGCCTTTGCCTGGTCAATTTTTGTATCTAGTCATACTATTGGCGGCCTGTATAGCTCGAAGAGGGGCTGAAGCCTTACTGAGAGTTTCTTGGTTCTCGCTCTTAGGATCACTGTCCAAAACTATTCCGGCACCAGCCTGAACGTGCGCTAGCCCGTCGCGAATCACAGCCGTCCTAATTGCTATTGCAAGGTCAGCGTTTCCAGCAAAGTCGAAATAGCCAACTACGCCACCAAACAATCCCCGGTTAGCCGGTTCGAGATTCTCAATAATCTCAAGTGCCCTGGGTTTCGGCGCTCCCGAGAGCGTTCCTGCCGGAAAAGTTGCCCTGACTACATCTACCGCACTTGAACCGGTTAAAACCTTTCCTGAAACTGTTGAGACGAGATGCATGATGTGGCTATATCGTTCGACTGTCATGAACTCTGTTACTGCAACGCTGGAAGGCTCGCAAACCTTTAAGAGATCGTTTCTGGCAAGGTCCACGAGCATAAGGTGCTCCGCCTTCTCCTTGGCATCCGAGCTAAGTTCAGTAGCAAGGGCTAGGTCGGCATCACCAGTTTTTCCCCTCGGCCTTGAACCGGCGATTGGGTGCAGCACGGCTTCACCGGCGTTTATTCGGACCAGCGCCTCGGGTGAGGATCCAACCACCGCAAAGTCACCGTGCTCATCAAAAAAATTCAACAGGTACATGTAGGGGCTTGGGTTAATTGCTCGCAGCATCCGATACACATCAAGAGGCGAGGCGGAGGTTGCCATGTCAAAACGCTGCGAGATAACCACTTGAAAGACATCGCCAGCCACGACATGCTTCTGGGCCTCTAAAACAGATTGCTCAAACTCCTGGTCGCTAGTTCGTCTTGAAAACTTGGGGTCGGCGTTTAGGTCAACTTGGGCCAGAAACGTTTCAACTGTGCCAAGCAATCCCTTCTTCATGGATTGGATGCGCGCAAGAGCTGCCTCGTACTCAGCTGCAATGTCTGATATCTCTTGAATGTACATGTTCGATACGAGCTTTAGAGAGGAGTCCAGGTGGTCCACCACAACCATGTCACGGATTACGGCCATGGCCAGATCAGGAATCGGGAACTCTTTCTTCTTTGCTTCGGGAAGATTCTCGATTTGATGAATGGAATCCCATCCCATTAGTCCTACCATTCCAGACACCAGCGGAGGTAGGTCCTCTACAGGGGCCGCCTTCCACTTGCGCTGAAGTAGCTCCAAGGCATCGAAGCCAGAAAGACCAGAAAGCTCCGTTTCTCCCAAAGGCGACGGATGTTTATCGGAGGAGTTCTTCCAACTGAGTCCAGAGTCAGTTGATATCAAAAAGCCCAAGTTCGAAACCCCGATGAAGCTATACCGAGACCATACACCTTGCTCGGCAGACTCTAAAAGAAAGCTGCCTGGCACTAGCATCGCGAGTTTCTCAAAGATTGATAGCGGTGTTTCGGTCCCAGAAAACATTGACTGAACCACTGGAATTACTTGATGGCTTTTCGCTAGTTCCTTGGCCTGGTCAAGCGTGATCACTTTAGAGCCCGTTCTCTAAAGTCAACTCGAATGTATTTCTTGGAAACTTCGGGACAGCGTCCTCTAAAAGTAGCCATGCTCTATTCAACCGTTGCTCGCTGGCGAAGTAGGTCAATCTGGCTATTCCTATTTGTCTCTGAAAACACCGCGGTCCCCGCTACGAAAGTATCCGCCCCGGCTTTTGCCAGCAAGCCGATATTCTCGATGGTAATGCCGCCGTCAACCTGGATTGACAGTTCCAGCTCATTCTTGGTGGCATAAGCACGTGCGCTACTTACTTTAGAAATAGTGCTTTCAATTAGGCTCTGGCCTCCAAAACCTGGTTCAACAGTCATCACCAAAAGCATGTCCAGAAGCGGCAAGAGGTCTTCAACTTCGGCGAAGCTTGTACTAGGTTTTATAGCCATGGCTGGCTTAGCGCCAGCTTCCCTGATCTGAGTTATCAAGACTTCAGGGGACGAGGCCGCTTCGTAGTGGAAGGTCACCGATTCACAAAACTCGCCATACTTTGAAGCCCAAAGTTCTGGTTGATCAATCATTAGGTGGATATCGAGAGGCACCCGTGTCACCTCTGAAATTCGACGCACAACAGGTAAACCAATTGTCAGATTGGGAACGAAATGACCGTCCATAACATCGACGTGAATCAAGTCAGCACTGCTGATGGATTTCAACTCGGATTCGAGGTTAGCGAAATCCGCACTGAGTATGCTGGGCGCAATTCGAACCATCATCTATCTAGTTTAGCGATTTGCGAAACATCGCTAGAAACATTGCATCGGTTCCCTGAACGTGTGGCCAAAGCTGGCAAGTCCTCAGGCTGGCATCAAGTCTTAGGTTGGGATTTATCTCGTTCAGGATTTCATTGGCGTTGATCAGCTCTAGCTCACCTTTGTATTTCGCTTCGGCCCAAGCCACCTGAGCAGTGGTTTCTGAAAGGTGTGGGGAACACGTTACATAAGCAAGGACTCCCCCGGGATTGAGTGTGCCCCATGCGCTCTCAAATAGCTGTCTCTGCAGTTTTACTAGGTCGACAAGGTCTTCGCTGTTCCGACGCCACCTCGCCTCTGGCCGTCTGCGAAGGGCTCCCAGGCCAGTGCATGGTGCATCAAGAAGAACTCGTGAAAACTTCTCTGGAAGGTCTCCTAGGTCGCGACCGTCTAACGTTGTGAGCTCGAACTTTCCAATCGGATCAAGAGCTTTTGCCACTAGCTCAGTTCTGTGAGGTAGAACCTCGTTGCAAATCAACTCAACGTCTCTCTGTTTGGCGACAGCAGCCATTACAGCTGCTTTACCGCCTGGACCAGCACAAATGTCCAACCACTTGTTGTCTGGACAGCCTGTCTTGGCAGCGAGCAAAGCAAGCACCATCAGCTGTGATCCTTGATCCTGAACTCTCGCCCTACCTTCTCGCACGGCCTCAATGCTTGAAGGATTCCCGCTGATTTCAACGCCGATTGGGGAAGCTGGACCTAAGGAATCTGCGTCCGCCAGATCCTGAGGCTCGGATAGCCCAGGCAGTGCAACCAGAGATACTTTAGCTGGCCTATTGTCGCTTGCCAGCAGGGCCTCAAGTCCTGCTTGCATCTGCCTGGAACTAAGGGCTGACTTGAAGGCCTGTACTATCCACATTGGATGCGAATACTGCAGAGATAGCGCTTCTAGCACGGGTAGTTTTGATGTGACTGCATCTATCCAATCGTCTTTATCCTTCGAGGCGACTTTACGTAGAACTGCATTTACGAATCCGACGGAACCCTTATTGGCCTTGGCTTTGGCAAGATTCACTGTCTCGTTTATAGCAGCGTGGGTGGGCACACGCATCTCAAGAAGCTGGTGAACACCCAGAAGTAAAACCAGTTGTGCTGCTGGCTCTATGTCTAATAGCTGCCTGCCTGAAGCTTTTTCAATAATGCTCTCGTAAAGCGAACGATTTCGGATTGTTCCGAAAGCTAATTCCTGGACGAAGCCCGCATCCCTACCATCGAGATTTGCGCGTCTGAGTAAAGTGGGTAAAAGAAGATTCGCGTAGGCATCGTCATTTTCCACTCGACTCAGAAGCTCGAACGCGATCTCTCTCGTCACGAAAGCAACAGCTTCTGTTGCCTCAAACCCCGAAACCAGTCAGCGCCAGCCATCACGGCCTTGCCCGCAGGCTGAACAAGTAATAGAACAAGGGCCACATCTGAGCAACCAACTAATAGCTCACCGCTATTCAATACGGCTTCACCCTCGGGAATACCCGTCACGTTCGATACCCGAGTTTCTAAAACCCTTACGGACATTTCGTTTGTCTCAAACCAAGCAACTGGTTCAGGGTTCATGGCTCGTACCATATTGTGAACAACTCGCGCTGACTTCCCGAAATCAAGCTTTGCATCTTTTCGGCTCAACTTTTTTGCAACCCGAATCAGGGGTGACCGCTCTTGAACGATTTGATTATCCAGTCGCTGATCGAAATTGTGCAACGTCTCCAAAAGCAGGTTAGAGCCGACGGAGGTCAAGGCTAGGAGAAGAGAGCTGGCATTCATGCTCTCTCCAATCTCAAGCAGTTTGCTCGCAAGAATGGGGCCTGTGTCTACTCCTTCGTCCAATCTAAAAATAGTCACACCCGTTGCTTCCTTTCCGTCTAAAAGTGCGTATTGAACTGGAGCCGCGCCTGGATACTCGGGAAGCAATGAATAGTGAACGTTAATCCAACCAAGTTCTGGGGTTTCCAAAACATCCGGGCCGAAAATTGCCCCGTAGGCAACAACAATTCCGAGTTGGGCCTCAAGACCGCGCATCCATTCAACAACTGCAACAGAAATCGAATTGGACTTTCGAACTTCAATTCCGTGCTTAGATCCGACAGAAGCAACCGGGGACTCCGTCAGAACTCTTGAGCGACCAATACGAGCATCCTCACGGGTTAAAATCCCTACCACGTCAAGCCCGCTTGCCAACAGTGACTCAAGTGTCTTGGCGGCGTTGTCGGGTGTTCCTGCGAAAATTATTCTCAAGTTCTCTCCGTGCCTAGACTACTTCAGCGTCATTCATCTTTATCGTCACTGCCCGGGCATTACGCCCAGAATCGGTGACTCTAGATCTTCCGCTTGCGATGCGCGTGACCTCACTCTTTAGGTGCCTTGCCAGCGAAATACCCTCGGAATACTGGTACTTGAAAATCAGTCTCCACAGACTAGAGCCTGGCTTTCCAGGCACCGGTGCAGGCCCGATTTTCACAACTGAGCCGAATTGAGAAAGCGATTCCGAAATAGCGCTGACCAGATTCAGTTCAGCCGTCACGCTTCCCATGCGAACGGCGGGGGGTAATTGCAGTTCCTTTCTGGCCGCAAGCTCATTGCTGGAAATCCTTGAGTGGTCCCACAGCGCAAAAAGCTGAGCCAGTTCACCTGAAACGCCCACTAGAACGCCATTTGACTTCGTAGCCAGCTTCGCGACCGCATTCGACCACACTCTTACAGATTCCTCAAGGGATCGAAGATTTTGTTTACCCAGAAAAATGCGAGCATCCAGCAAGACCACAGCAGCATACCCGCCTGCAAGATATGGCTCAGCTCCCGCTGTTGCAACCACTAGCGTCTTCCCTGGCTTAATGCGAACTAACCGGTTTTCTCCGGTTGACTCGACTACTCGGGCTGATGGGAATGATTTGCCGAGCTCTGCGGCAGTTCGTGTAGCACCCGCCCGTCCTAGGGAAAACTCGGCAGAGCCACAGTTGCACAGGTAGTCCAACGCAAAGCCGTTGCACCAACGGCATTTCTTTGACCCGCCACTGTCGACCCAGAGCGGACCACTGCAATTGGGGCAGCGGGCAACTTCGTCGCACAACTTGCAGTACAGGGCCGTGCTATCTCCTAGGGAGGCTACCTGAACAAGAACAGACCCCACAATTAATCCCTGCCTGATTGCGTTGTAGGCATGAGAGTCCACTCGAAGGCCAGGTTCTGAAATGGAAATTCGGGGTGGCGAGTAGCTAAGGGTCGCGTCAGAGAGGTATCCAGTGTCTAACAATCGTCTTACATCCGTGGACATCGAATGAGACGCCATAACCAATGAGCAATCCTGAATTGACTCTCGTACCAACGCAACATCTCTGGTGTGCAGGTAGGGCGAGGATTGATCTACGTAGCTTCGATCAGATTCGTCATACAAAAGAATTGAACCTAGCTTGTGCACTGGTGCGAATGCGGCTGATCGGGAACCCACAACAATCCGAGGTTGACGGTCCAACGCGCGCAAGAAACCGGTGTACTGTTTCGATTTCGCCTGCTCCTGTGAATAATCGGCGAGATAACTATCAAGCCCTAAAGCTTTTATCGCACTCACGACGATGGTGTGCTCTCGATAATCAGGCACCAAAATGATCGTGGACTGTCCCCGCTGTATGTTCTTGACTGCGATTGCCAAAAACAAAGCTAGCCAAGCAGGCGTGCTTATCTGCTTTTGACCTAGGGCAAGCTTAAGTTCCCGAGGTTCCGAGAGTAGAAATGCTCTAGCACCAGCAGCAGCAAGTTCCGACAGATACTCCGCCTCGAAAGTCGACGCCATCTCCCCCTGAATAGCATCAGTGACTTCACTAAATGCTGTATGCGCTGCATAAGCGCGCGGCATGTGAGCTGGAATAGCGGTCTTGAGAACTTCCCCTAAAGCGCAGGCGCTTCTTTCAGCAAGTTGCCTACACAGCAAGAAGATTTCCGATTCTAAGAATGCGCCAGTACCAACAATCGATTGAACTTCAGACAGTTGCCCTTTGAAATCGGAAGATTCGGCAAATTCAATTACAAACGCCTCGAGTGATTTCTTTGAGTTCCCGAACCCAACTTTTACTCGAGACCCTATAGAAATGTTGTCTAGCAAGGCATCTGGGACTACGTAATCAAACAATCTATCGAGTTGAGGCAATCCAGACTGGATAGCCAACCTAGCTATCTTGGACATGCTAAATGTTAAGAGCTGATCGCAGCGCGTCTACACGGTCAAGATTCTCCCACGTGAACCCAGGAAGCTCTCTTCCAAAGTGTCCGTAAGCTGCAGTCTTTGCGTAAATCGGCCTTAGGAGTTCTAACTGCTCAACGATTGCGCGCGGCCGCAGATCAAATATGTCGCGTATGGCTGCTTCGATAAGTGAAGTCTCAATCTTTTCGGTTCCAAAAGTCTCGAGGTAGACACCGACTGGGTTTGCAACACCAATTGCATAGGCAACTTGGACCTCGGCGCGGTCTGCTGCTCCCGAAGCCACAACATTTTTGGCGACCCAGCGCATGGCATACGCTGCCGAGCGATCAACCTTCGATGGGTCCTTACCGCTGAATGCTCCGCCACCATGTCTGGCAGCGCCACCGTAGGTGTCGACAATGATTTTGCGACCAGTCAGGCCAGCATCACCCTGCGGTCCACCGAAAACGAATTTGCCGGTTGGGTTGATGAAATACTTGGCAGCTGAATAATCAAGACCAGATTCCTCAAGTATCGGAGTGATAACTGACTCATTAATAGCCGCATGAATGTCCGATTGCGAAATTCCATCGTCATGTTGGCTAGACACAACAATGGCTTCGATAGTTTTTGGCGTCGCACCATCGAAACCAACGGTGACCTGAGTCTTACCATCAGGTCGAAGGAAGGCAACTTGCCCACTCTTTCTAACTTGTGCAAGTTTTTCTGAAAGCTTATGAGCTAGAAAAATGGCAGTCGGCATGAATGTCGCAGTTTCATTGCTGGCGTATCCAAACATAAGACCCTGATCACCCGCACCTTGAGTTTCGAAACGATCCGTTGAACCAAGGTCCCGAACCTCAAGACCCGCATCGACTCCTTGTGCGATGTCCGGCGACTGTTGGCCAATCGACACTGACACTCCACAGCTTTCCCCGTCAAAGCCAATCTTCGACGAGTTGTAGCCGATTCCAAGAATCGTCTCTCTAACAATCGAAGGAATCTCAACGTAGCCCGAGGTGGAGACCTCTCCCGCCACGTGTACCAAACCAGTTGTCACCATTGTTTCTACCGCGACTCTTGCATTTGGGTCTTGCACCAACATCGCATCCAAAATGGCGTCAGAAATTTGATCGCAAACTTTGTCCGGGTGACCTTCGGTCACTGACTCTGAAGTGAATTGCCTCAGTTTGGTCATGATCCCCCAATCTTGCTTTGCAGTTCCATCAATATGGCCTTTGCAATGCTGGACTTGCTTCCCTCGTATTCCTTTAGTGAATCACCCGATATCAACAGAACTTTATTCTGATCACTGCCGAATACGCTTCCACCACTTATGTCGTTGGCAATTACGTAGTCACAACCCTTGGAAGCTAGTTTCGATTTCCCGAGAGTAGCAAGGTCGGGGTCCGCTTCAGCTGCAAAACCAATGGTAATTGCTTTCCTCGAACCGGCTTTGAGTGCATTAGTTGTTTCAAGCAAAATGTCCGGGTTTGCCCTCAGCTGTAGCTCCAGGTTGCTACCAATCTCGGAGCGCTTCAATTTCTGATCAGATGGACTTACTGGAGAATAGTCAGAAACAGCCGCAGCCATGATTAAAACACCAAACCAATCCCTTTTTGCGGCCACTGCCTTACCTAATTCAGCAGCGGTCCCAACGCAAGTGACGTCAAACCCTTTGTACATTTGCTCATCAAGGTTTACAGCGATGAGGTGAACCTCTGCTCCTAGGTGTTTAGCCTCGGTTGCGAAGGCAACACCTTGTTTCCCCGAAGAATAGTTTCCGACGTACCTCACGGCGTCTATTGGCTCCCTGGTACCACCTGCAGTTACGCAAATCCTAATTCCGGTGAGCGGTCCCTTTAGTTGCGCCAGTGAAGCTTCGAAGATTTCTTTCGGTTCAGCAAGTCGTCCAACTCCACTGTCATCGCCTGTCAATCGTCCAACACCAGGGGCCACTATTTCATAGCCCCTAGATTCGAGCGTTGCGATGTTGGCCATGGTTGCAGCGTTCTCCCACATTTCGGAATGCATAGCTGGTGCGAGAACAACCGGTACTTTGGCAGCAAGAACCGTGGTCGTTAGTAAGTCGTCGGCAATTCCGGCGGAAATCTTAGCAATAAATGATGCCGTCGCTGGCGCAACGACTATTAGATCTGCCGATTTTGCAATAGCGATGTGCTTCACCTGATCAACGTCAGTAAAAAGATCTGGGTCAACCACGGACACTGGATTCTTAGAAAGAGCCTCCAGAGTTGTCTTCCCTATGAACTTGAATGCGTTTTCGGTGGCGACAACCTGCACGTTGTGGCCGGATTCGGAGAAAAGTCTTATAAGAGGAGCACTTTTGTACGCCGCTATACCACCGGTGACACCGACGACTACGTTGGCCACTGCTAGACGCCTGTTAGTCTAGGTGGCGCTTTGAAAGAAGACCCTGGTCCACCTCGTGTAGGGCGATAGTCAGTGGCTTCTCGTCAATAGTCACATCGACCAGAGGACCAACATTGCTAAAAAGGCTTCCTTCATGAAGAGCTGAGTAATAGTCGTTGATCTGGCGAGCTCGCTTAGCTGCAAACATTACTAACTCGTATTTGGAGTCAACGCGGTCCATCAATCTGTCGATTGATGGAGAAACAATTCCTTCGAGCTTTTCAGACATAACAACTTTCCAAAGATTAGGTGGCTTGGCTCAATTCTACGACCTCGTGGGCACATCTTGCCACATCATCATTAATCACCTGAAAGTCGAACTTTGTTGCTTCGGCTATTTCCTGTTTCGCTGTTTCTAGCCGAATTGCCTTGTCCAACTCAGATTCTGTGCCTCTTTTATCAAGTCTGTCCTTTAGGTCATCAAAATGAGGTGGGCTCACAAACACCAACAGTGCCTCTGGCAGGGCTTTTTTGACCTGAAACGCCCCCTGAACATCGATTTCCAGAAGAACGTTTTGACCGCTGGCCAGAGCCTTCTCCACCGGAGACCTAGGGGTCCCGTAGCTGTGCTTACCGTGGACCGTGGCCCACTCCAACATCTGGCCGGCTTCGACTTGTTTAGAGAACTCCTCCTGGCTTAGAAAAAAGTATGAGAGTCCGTGGATCTCACCGCTTCTAGGGGCTCTAGTGGTTGAGGATACCGACAAATGAAAACTCGGATAGTTTTGGACGATGAAGCTCGCGAGAGTACCCTTGCCTACCGCTGAGGGGCCAGCAATTACGACTAGCTTTCCATTTATGGTCATCTTTCCAATCCTTGCTCAAGTTCTCTTTTCGCTGAGGAAATTCGATTTGTAAGCCCAGTTGCAGAATCTCCCGCAACAGATCTGGATACATTGCAAATCAAACCGCTCCTAAATAACTTGTACCGGGTCGATACTGTCGTAAGCGAAGCTCCTTGTTGTCCAAAGCCAGGCATAAGTACAGGTACGTTTACTAATCCATCTGCTACCAGACCGAACGATTCCAAATCAACCGTTGCTCCTAAAACTAGTCCAACCGAACCAAGATCAGTGTCAACAAAAGAAGCTGCAAAGCTAGCAACTGATGCCGCAACACTTTGGGATCCAATCATTGCAGTTTGAATGCTGGCGGCCTCTGGGTTTGAAGTTGCAGAAAGAATAAATACTCCTTTTTGATTGCTCAAAGCTGTGTCTATTGTTTGCCGGAGGGTTTCAAGTCCAAGAAATGGACTCAGAGTTAGTGCGTCGGCTTCGAAGGTAGCTTCTTCAGAAAGCCACGCGCGGGCGTAGCCGGCCATTGTGCTACCGATGTCCCCGCGCTTAGCGTCAGCAATCACCAAAAAACCCATTTCCTTGGCTCTCGACATCACCTCGTTCAAAGCTGCTAATCCGACCGCGCCGTACTGTTCGAAAAAAGCCACTTGTGGCTTAACAATGCCAACTTGCCCTTGGCTTGCCTCGAGGATTTCAAGTGCAAACCTTTTAGCGCCGTTGGCGCTATCCGGTAAGGACCATTGACCGAGCTGTTCGGCACTGGGATCTATACCAACGCACAGCTGACCGAAGGAAGCAAACTGCTCCGATAGCCGGTTCGCGAAGCTAGGCACTTAGGGCCGCCTTGCGATCGGCAGCGTGCTCTTGTAAGGACTTCACATCAAATGGTCCGGCAATCACAGCTTCGAAGGAGCCAATTGCAGAGCTCAGTTGTGCAAGTGTGGTGAAAATTGGCCTATCTGCAGCGGTGGTTGCAGCCCTAATCTCATAACCGTCTTTCCTTGCCGCTGAGCCCGTTGGTGTGTTGACAACTACGTCTATCTCCCCCGCGGTTATTAGTTCAACGATCGTTGGCCCTTCAGTAGGAGATGAACCCTGGCTATGTTTACGAACGGCTTTAGCGCTGATCCCATGTCTTTGAAGTATCTGAGCGGTCCCTGCAGTAGCAAGAATTTCGTATCCAAGCTGACCCAACCTTCGAACCGCAAGCAGCATTTGAGGCTTATCGCGATCTGCCACAGATATGAAGATTCGTCCACGAGTCGGAAGTGCGCTCCCCGCAGCTGCCTGGGACTTTGCGAAAGCCTTAGGAAAGTCAACATCGATTCCCATGACTTCACCAGTAGATCTCATCTCGGGACCAAGAAGTGAGTCAACGAATCTACCGTCGGGAGTGGCAAAACGCTTAAATGGAAGGACAGCCTCTTTGACTGAGATTGGAGCGTTGCTCGGGATGTGCGTCCCGTCAAGTAGGGGAAGATGTCCTTCAGACTTCAGTTGATTAATGCTTCTTCCTACCATCACAAGAGCGGCTGCTTTTGCCAGGGTAATACCCAGCGCCTTTGAAACAAACGGTACTGTTCGCGATGCCCTGGGATTGGCTTCCAGAACATAGAGAACATCAGCCGCAAGAGCAAACTGGACGTTTAGTAGCCCTCTTACTCCGACTCCCCTAGCAATCCTCTCGGTAGCATCTCTAACTCTGGCAATCTGAGAATCGCTTAAGGTGATGGGCGGCAGTGTGCAACTTGAGTCGCCAGAGTGTATTCCAGCCTCCTCAATGTGCTCCATGACCCCGCCGACATACAGTTCGACTCCGTCGTAAAGGGCATCGACATCGATTTCAATTGCATCTTCGAGAAAACGATCAACCAACAGCGGGTGAGCCGGACCAACGATGGCCTGATCTTCAATGCGACCGAAATAATCATCGATACCCTTTTGCTCATAAATGATTTCCATTCCTCGTCCACCCAGGACAAAAGATGGTCGAACAAGCACCGGGAAACCGATTCGGTTGGCGATTACCTTAGCCTCCTGGACAGTAGTGGCGGTTCCGTTTGCCGGAGCCAACAAACCGGCAGAGTCTAGAATCTTCGAAAACGATCCTCTTTCCTCAGCTAAATCAATGGCATCTGGTGAGGTTCCTAGAATCGGGACGCCTTCTTTTGACAGGCCTTGCGCTAACCCAAGGGCTGTTTGACCACCAAGTTGCACCACGACACCAACGATTTCACCAGATGCAGACTCGGCATGAATGACCTCTAAAACATCCTCAAGAGTCAAAGGCTCAAAGTACAGGCGGTCCGACGTGTCATAGTCTGTGGACACAGTTTCAGGATTGCAATTAATCATTATTGTTTCAAACCCTGCATCCGACAAAGCAAAACAAGCATGGACGCAAGAGTAGTCAAACTCCACTCCTTGACCTATGCGGTTAGGTCCCGACCCAAGAATAATTACCTTCTTTCGATCAGACGGTGCAACTTCAGTTTCCTGTTCGTAAGTCGAATAGTGATACGGGGTGAGAGCCGGAAATTCACCAGCGCAAGTGTCGACAGTTTTGAAAACCGGGCGAAGCCCGAGTTGGTGCCTCAAGCTGCGCACGTCCTCCTCGGCTAGTCGTCTCAACGCTGCGATTTGGTGATCACTAAAACCGTGAGTTTTTGCAATCCTAAATGTTGCAAAATCTAGCTCTTGAGCGTCGCGGATTTCAGCCGCAACCTCGTTGATCAGAACAATTTGGTCCAGAAACCAAGGATCTATCTTGGTTGCATCAAATACCTGTTGGACAGTTGCTCCCTTGAAGAGGGCCTGTTGAACGTCTACAAACCTGCCGTCAGTGGGACGACTAATGGACATAAGGAGATCGGCGACAGGGGTGACGTTCTGGTCCCAATGAAACGACGAGCCCCTCTTCTCTAAGGATCGAAGCGCCTTTTGCAACGCCTGTGAGAAGGTTCTGCCTATCGCCATGGCCTCGCCTACAGATTTCATAGTTGTTGTTAATGTCGGGTCCGCTGCCGGAAACTTCTCAAAAGCAAACCGCGGTACCTTCACGACAACGTAATCTAGCGTTGGTTCAAAGCTTGCCGGAGTGACTTTGGTGATGTCATTCGGGATTTCATCAAGTGTGTATCCCACAGCAAGCTTCGCTGCTATTTTTGCTATGGGAAAACCGGTGGCCTTTGATGCCAGAGCCGACGATCTACTAACCCGTGGGTTCATTTCGATAACGATTACTCGACCATCAGCAGGATCCACGGCAAATTGAATGTTGCAGCCACCGGTATCAACCCCAACATCCCGAATTATTTGGATAGATATATCACGGAGGTTTTGATACTCCCGATCTGTAAGTGTTAGGGCAGGCGCAACAGTAATAGAGTCCCCCGTGTGAACGCCGACTGGATCTACGTTCTCGATAGAGCAAACAACAACTGCGTTGTCGTTCTTGTCTCGCATGAGCTCAAGCTCATACTCCTTCCAGCCGAGAATTGACTCCTCAAGTAGGACCTCTGTTGTAGGGCTGGCTTGCAGTCCCGCTCCTGCTATCCGAATTAAATCGGCTTCGTTGTATGCAATGCCAGAACCTAGGCCACCCATTGTGAAGGAAGGTCGAACAACTAGTGGATAACCAAGCTGCTTTGCTCCGACGAGAATCTCGTCAATGTCTCTTGCTATAACCGATTTAGCAACGTCGGCGCCAGCGTCCAACACAAGCTGCTTGAAGGATTGACGATCCTCGCCAGCTTTAATCGCAGCTATATTCGCGCCTATCAATTCAACGTTGTACTTCTCCAGGATGCCCAGCTCATGAAGTTCCATCGCGGCGTTGAGCGCGGTTTGTCCACCCAGAGTTGGGAGAATTGCGTCGGGCCTTTCCTTGGCAATGATGGCCTCGATTACTTGAGCTGTAATTGGCTCGACATAGGTAGCGTCAGCAAAGTCGGGGTCCGTCATGATTGTGGCGGGATTGGAGTTCACCAGGATTACCCGAATACCCTCGGCTCTTAGCACCCGGCATGCCTGAGTTCCAGAGTAATCAAATTCGCAGGCTTGCCCAATCACAATCGGGCCAGATCCAATGACCAGAACGCTCTTTAGATCCTCTCTTAGCGGCATTAACTTCTGCTCCCACGGCTGGTAATCATTTTTGCAAAGCGGTCGAATAAATAGTTCGAATCGTGGGGACCAGCTGCGGCTTCAGGGTGGTACTGCACCGAGAACGCCGGTAGATCCAAACACTCAAGTCCTTCGACGCAGTTGTCGTTGAGGTTAATGTGGGAGACGCGAACCTTGCCAAAGCCTCCGGGCGACTGCACTAGTTCACCGGACTCGCCGCCAGGCACTCGCACTGCAAAGCCATGATTGTGAGCAGTCACCTCTATCCGCCCTGTCTTCCTATCTAGAATCGGCTGATTGATGCCCCGATGACCGAATGCAAGCTTGTATGTTTCAAACCCAAGAGCTCTACCCAGAAGCTGGTTTCCAAAGCAGATTCCAAAGAATGGAATCCTCCGCTTGAGGATCTCTCGCAGCACGGTGACTTGTTCTTTAGATGCACTCGGATCGCCAGGCCCGTTGGAGAAAAAGACGGCATCCGGCTTTGCAGCTAGGACCGCATCAATTCTTGCGGTAGCAGGCAAAACTGTTACAACGAGGCCACGGTTAATCATGTGGTCGATGGTGGAACGTTTTATTCCAAGGTCAACTACTGTGACCCGACCTATGTATTGACCCATGTGAGGAACTTCATAGGCGTCTGGAGTTGTCACAACTGAGCTAAGTGATAGGCCTGCCATCTCTGGGGCCTCCCTAACAATTTCCAGAAGTCTTTCCGGAGACTGCTGCGCTCTGGGCCCAGAGAAGATGCCTGCTCGCATTGCCCCGAGCGATCTGATATGCCTGGTGAGAGCTCTTGTGTCGATACCGCTTATACCGACTACAAAGTTCTCCCTAAGTTCCTCTTCAAGCGAGCTTTCGGAGCGATGATTTGAGACGATCCTCGAGGGTTCGCGCACGACATAACCTGATACCCAGATTCGGTTGGACTCCTGGTCCCTTGTGTTCAACCCTGTTATTCCAATGTGTGGCGCGGTCTGCACCACAATCTGGCCCGCGTATGATGGGTCGGTCAATGTCTCCTGGTACCCAGTCATGCCAGTCGCAAACACAACTTCACCCAAGGTTTGGCCTTCAGCTCCAAAGGCAAGTCCTTCAAAAACCTTGCCGTCCTCAAGGACAAGTCTCGCTATCGTCAAGACCTAAACACCTGCCAACGTTTTCAGTGCGTAAACGAAAGCGTCTCGCCCGCTCGAACTAATAAACCTGAAATGCGTTTCAACCTCTGCCGTGCCTAGCTTCCAGCGAATCGAAGTAAGGCCATCTTGTTCTACCACCCGATCAATAACGGCTGTTGTCTTGCCCAGGTGGAGCAGGCTCTGAGTCGGAATAAGAAAACTCGACTCGCCTGTTCTGGATACTGAAACTCCTTCATCGGAAACACCAACTAAGGCAAAACCTCGGTGTGCTAGACCATGGGCGATAACTCTTTCTAATGGCCTATCAGCAAATGTAGTAGCAACGTACATGGCCTTCTGCCCTAAGACAGTATTAACTAGTGGTTGCGGAATAGGTAGCTCACTGCTTTGATTCCGGCTCTTTGCGATCCAGTTGAAAATCGCCGAAGCGATAAGAATTAACAGAACTAACAGACCAATGAGTCCGATGTCACTTGTCTGCATTAGTTTGCGGCCCTTTCAACTATCTTCCGATTCCTGTAACTAAATTCTCCGTTATAAACAGTGTGGACTACCGCACCTTTGAATTTCAGCCCCTGGTAGGGATTATTTTCACTCATGCTTTGGGTCTTTGCGGTCTGGTTCCATTCCATGGCTTCGTCAACAAAAGCCAAATTTGCTTTACTCCCTAGATTTAGATACTGCCCCTGGTCAACAAGTCCGCCAATTCGTGCCGGACCAAAAGAGAGCACTTGAGCCAGTCTCGAGAACGTAGAGACGCCCGAGTCAACAAGTACCTGCTGCGCAACGGAGTAGGCAGATTCCAGACCCACCATTCCGAAAGCTGCGCTAGCCCAATCGGAATCCTTGGACTCCTTCGGGTGTGGAGCGTGGTCCGTAGCTATGGCATCGATGGTTCCATCTATCAGTCCCTGCCGAACGGCTTCAACATCGATTTGCGTTCTCAGTGGTGGATTCACCTTAAACACCGGATCGTAGCTTTCTGCTAGAGCTTCGGTTAACAACAGGTGATGCGGTGTGACTTCAGCAGTTACTTGGATACCACGAAGCTTTGCTTGCCGAATGAGTTCAACAGACCCTGCCGTAGACACGTGACAGATGTGAAGCCGTGACTGTGTTAGTTCGGTGAGCATCAGGTCTCTGGCAATAATTGCCTCCTCGGCAACCGCAGGCCAACCGGCAAGGCCGAGTTTTGTAGAAAGAGAGCCTTCATTCATCTGCGCGTTCGCAGTTAGCCTAGGGTCCTGGGCATGCTGTGCAATAACTCCCCCGAATGCCTTTACATATTCAAGAGCTCGCCGCATAAGAGCAGGGTCATGAACGCAGTATCCATCGTCACTAAAAATCCGAACCGCTGCTTTGGAATTGGCCATCGCCCCAAGCTCAGCAAGCTGTTCTCCCCTTAGTCCAACTGTGACGGCACCGATTGGTTGAACAAATACCAGGCTGGCTTCCTGCCCAAGCCTTGCCACCTGTTCAACGACACCGGCAGTGTCCGCAACGGGGAAGGTGTTTGCCATGGCGTGAACTGCAGTAAATCCACCAGCAGCGGCGGCTCGCGATCCGGAAGCCACCGTCTCGCTTTGTTCAAAACCTGGCTCTCTAAGGTGTGTATGTAAATCAACGAAACCCGGAAGCACCCTTAGACCGGAGCAATCAACACGGTCATGATCAATGCCAGCAGATGCGCCGCGTGATATAAAACCGTTCTCAATCACCACTTCAACCGCGTTGCCTTCAAGGTCTTTTGTCCCGGTGAATATTAAGTTGCTAGTCATTGGATTTCTCTCCCGAAAGAAGTGAGTAGAGAACAGCCATACGCACGGATACGCCGTTGCGGACTTGCTGCTGGACTCGCGAGTTGGAACTGTCCGCGCTTGCAGCATCGATTTCTAACCCACGATTCATGGGGCCAGGATGAAGCACAATGGTCCGAGAACTCAACTTGGCAAGTCTAGATTTGTTGAGCCCCCATACCCGCGAGTATTCTCGCTCGGTTGGAAAATATGAGGCGTCCATTCTTTCCTGTTGGACTCTCAGCATCATCACAACATCGGGCGCAAAATTCGTAATAGCTTCGTCGAATGAGTAGTGAACTCGGTCTACACCAACCAAGGAAACGGGCGTCAAGGTTGCAGGACCGGCGACGTGAGCCTCAGCGCCCAGCGTGTCAAGAAGAATCAGATTCGATCTAGCAACGCGAGAGTGGGAAATATCCCCAACTATAAGGACTTTTAAGCCCGTGAGATCCCGACCTCTGTTGTCTGGCCAAAACGACTGACGGATGGTCATCGCATCAAGAAGTGCCTGACTCGGATGCTCATGAGAGCCATCCCCAGCATTGATTACTGCAGAATCAACCCAGTCGGTGTGAGCCAAACGATGTGCCGAACCGCTTGATGAATGCCTTAGAACGATAGCGTCGGCCCCCATCGCTTCTAGTGTTT